>Ga0209426_1001108_pt1 | contig 19261 bp, 12 predicted proteins | sample Deesub1362B_J571_FD_187697 | JGI IMG/M metagenome (GOLD analysis project Ga0209426, IMG submission 187697) | Deep oceanic, basalt-hosted subsurface ecosystem from Juan de Fuca Ridge flank, Pacific Ocean, CORK Borehole 1362B_J2.571 (SPAdes)... ...
TCAGTATGGCCACGTCGATCACTCCGAACTCCCGCTCGTTCCCAAGCGGGCAAGTGTTCTATACGTGGGTCAACATTCGATGCAAATACCTGCCGTGGGTGGGTCAGGATTCAGTGCAAATCAACAGCAAGGCTCCAGAAAGACATCAAGTATTTTTTTGGTGACTATCACTCTGCCCAGGCCGAAGGCCTCCGGGTGCTTAAGGAAGCCGCTACCGCGGACGCTGTCCGCTTGGCTTGCCGGATGGCCGCCGAACAAGGTGCGGGATGGCTCGATAGGGAAGGCGCATTGCACTTGCACACTGATGCAATAGACAGGCTACCCGTGGTACTTCGCGCATATGTGAATTGCGGTCTATTGATATACGGAGACTGCGATGCAGAGCTTGTTAAGGTCCATCCCATCTCTGGCAAGCTTAGCTTGCTTGAGTACGAAGATTTCGACTCTTCCCCGCTGCCGCTGCTGCTGAAGCGCATCAAGATCAATATTCGGAAGCAGGACTATGAGATCTTCGAGTACGGCGGGAAGTACGAGAAGCCTCTCTTGTATTTCAAGTCGCGCTACCTGAACGAGGAATACCCTGGGTATGCCGAGCAACTAGCATTTGACGACGAACTTGCACGACTCGACCTCTTTGATCCAGAGGGACACGGCATATCCGCGCTCGCACTTGCTCGTTCGCTCGAGCTTCAGCGCCGATACGTCAGAGGCTTTTCGCTTTTACGCAGCGACACCATCCCATGCCTGGACCAGCCGTGTGGACGGTACCATCGCTATCGCGACTTCATCGAGTGCGGTGAAACACAAGCGGAGACAGGTGTAGAGAACACTCCGCAACAGCCAGAATCGTTCAACGCCCTACACGATCTTGCAAGCAAGATATTGGATCCGGTCATCGACTACTTCGGCGGGATCAAACTCACGTACGGGTTCTGCTCGCACAGGCTCAGTAAGCACATCAAGTCACGCATCGCGCCCGATCTCGACCAGCACGCAGCATTCGAACGCACCTCCGCAGGAAAGCTGATTTGCGACAGAAGTGGGGCTGCATGCGATTTCATTGTCCCGGATGAGGACATGGAAGAGGTCTGTTACTGGATCATGGAAAACTTGCCCTTCGACCGACTGTACTTCTATGGCAAGACCCGTCCCATTCACGTTAGCTATGCGGAGACCCCCCAAGGGGCGGCGTATGAAATGAGAGTAACGGCCACCGGCCGACGAGTCCCTCGTGCGATGAAGCGGCTTCCCTTGTAGCCGCGTGTACAACGTCCCATAAACACTACAGGGTCATCGAACATACGTTTGTTGATCTACAAACAAACTGCTAGAATCCCTGCCATCATGGCAGATGGTTTCTCATATGTTTTCCCGGCGATTCGAGGGGTACAAGCGGGGCGTGAGTACTACGTCTCCATGTGCCCCATGCGGCTATTGCCTCGCATTTTCCGCTTTGACGATGAAGAACTCGTCCCTGAGCTTCGGGCTCAGCGCACCCTAAACAGAGCCCGGATCCCGGATATGGTCCGGTACATCGTTGAGAACAAGGACAGCTACACCTTCTCGGCTATCACGGCATCGGTAGATGGAGGGATCGAGTTCAACCCCATGGGGTCCGACTCGTCCACATCTTTTCGAATGGGAACGTTGACAGTTTCCATGGATGCCAAATTCATCGTCAACGACGGTCAACATCGCCGTGCCGCGATCGAGCAAGCGCTAACAACCGCTCCCGAACTCGGGGATGAGACGATCGCCGTTGTGTTTTTCTTGGACCGCGGGCTGGAGCGATGCCAGCAGATGTTCGCTGACCTGAATCGCTACGCTGTCAAGCCATCGGCCTCGCTCGGCATTCTCTACGATCATCGCAGCGCGGCAGCCAGCGTTGCAAGGCATCTCAGTCTGACTTCTGATGTCTTCAAGAATCTCATCGAGACAGAGCGCTCGTCCTTGTCAGAGCGATCCCGCAAGCTGTTCACTCTAAGCGCCCTGCACTATTCGATCAGCGAGCTGTTGACCGAAAAGGAGCTCGAGGACTTCTCTTCGGCAACAAAGAAATGTCTCGAGTTCTGGGAGCTTGTTGGGCAGCAGATTCCTGAATGGATCTACGTGCGCGAATCGAAGATGACAGCGGGTGAGGTGCGGCGAGATTTTATTCACTCCCATGCAATCGTATTGCAGGCGATAGGTAGGGCGGGGAAAGCCATCTTTGAGTTGCCCAAGCCGGACCTGGTTAAACGCATCAAAAAGCTCCGCACTGTTGACTGGTCCAGAAAGAATGCTGCGACCTGGGAAGGACGAGCGATGATAGGCGGCGCTATGGCAAAGTCGGGGCAAAACATCACTCTGACTACAAATGAACTAAAGCGCGTGCTGGGTCTTCAGCTATCGGAAGACGAAGCTGCAGCGGAGCAGGCACTGATGGCCGCCCGCCAAGGCCCTCTGCGCAAGAAGCGGATAACGAAAGATACAACGTGACAACTTCAGCGTCTGACATCATCAAAGAGATTCAGGATCTCTATCTTTCGGATCCCGTGCCTTGGATCGTTGGGTACAGCGGCGGCAAGGACTCGACCGCTTCTCTTCAACTGATCTGGAGCGCAATCGCTGCACTGCCGAAAGACCGTCGGCACAAGACGGTTCATGTGATCAGCACCGACACGCTTGTTGAGAACCCAATCATCGCTGCATGGGTGGAAAACTCGCTCCTGTGTATCAAGCTCGCTGCAGCTAAACAGGACCTGCCCATCAAGTCGCATCGTCTGACCCCCGCCCTGGAAAACAGGTTCTGGGTCAATCTGATTGGAAGAGGCTATCCTGCGCCACGGCCGAAATTTCGGTGGTGTACTGATCGACTGAAGATCAGCGCATCGACTCAGTTCATCCATGACCTATCCGAAACGAGCGGTGAGGCGATTCTCGTGCTTGGCCAACGCCGCGGGGAGAGCGCCGCTCGTGACAAGGTTATGGACAGCTACAGCGGAAGTACACGCGAGAGACTAAGTCGAAACAAGGACCCCAAACTAGCGCGGGTCTGGGTCTATCTACCCATAGAGACTTGGAGTAGTGATGACGTCTGGGAATACATCATTACAGAGCCAAATCCTTGGGGTATCGACAATCAGGAGCTGTTTAGCATCTATCGCGGTGCCACCGCAGATGCTGAGTGCCCGGTGGTTGTGGACAAGTCGACTCCAAGCTGCGGCGATAGCCGGTTCGGATGCTATGTCTGCACGATGGTTACGCAGGACAAGTCGATGCAGGCAATGATCCAGAATGACGACCAAAAGCGCTGGATGCAGCCCATCCTCGACTATCGGAATCGCTATCTGGCGGTCAAGGATCGTCCACTGCGTGATTTCCGTCGTATGAATGGCCGCCTGACGGTATTCAAAGGCGAGCTGGTTCACGGCCCGTACAAGCAGGAGTATCGAGCCGAGCTTTTGCGGGAGCTACTGCGCGCCCAACGGGTTGTGCAGGACGCGGCTCGCAGCCAAGGCAGCGGTGCCATTGAGCTCATTTCAATGGAGGAGCTTGATGAAATTCGCCGTATTTGGCTCGAAGAAAAACGTGAGATCGAAGATCTGGTGCCTTACATCTTTGAGGAAATTTATGGCGAGCGTTATCCAGGTAGCGAGCTTGAGCCGCTTCCGATTGACCGCGCCGATCTTTCTCTCTTGAAGCAGGTAACCGATGAGCTCGATCCGGATGCCTCTGACGAGCTCTACAGACTAACTCGCTCGCTGCTTGGGACACAGTTCCAGGCCACGGAGACACAAAAGCGCTCCAAGCATCTCGACAGACTGGAAAGCATCCTGCAGTTTCATGCGTTTCGAAATGAGGAAGAAGCACTTGCGTTCGCCCTGTCTGCCAGAGATACGGATGTCGATCTTGCAGAGGACGGTACGCCTCTGGAGAGTATTGAACCAGAGATCGCTCCCGCCGAAACAGGCGCTGCTGACAACATGGATGAGCCGTCTGACCAGGCTCTTCGTAGCCTGTAACTTATTTGTCCATGGCAAAGATCACTTTTTCCAGTATCGCTATCGAGAATTTCGGTCCGTTCCGAGAACGGCAGGAAATCGAACTGTCTGTATCAGCATCGCGGCCGGTCATTCTCGTCAAAGCACTGAATGGCAGTGGCAAGACTACGCTACTTACCGCTCTGCAAATTGGGCTCTATGGCGCTGGCGGCGTCAACTCCGGCCGACGCTCTGAGTACGAACAGCTCGTGCGATCGCTTCAGCGAGCCGACGCCGTTGGCAATGCTGCCATCACTATCGAAGTGCTCATCGACATTAACGGCAACCGCCAAAAGCTAGAGGTTCGCCGCGAATGGTTGCGACGCAATACGTTCGAAGAAAGGTTCTCCGTACTTGTTGATGGCACGGAAGATATGGAGTTCACCATTGGGTGGGAGCGCTTCATCGGCGAAATCCTTCCTGCCGAGCTAGTTCAGCTGTTTCTATTCGACGGCGAAAAAATCGAAGCGCTTGCCAATCCCGAACGCTTGCCCGACCTTCTGCGCCGCGCCACCGAGGTTTTTCTTGGGATTGGCGGTATCGATGTGCTCGGCAACGACCTCAAGGCCGTTGAGCGCCGAGCAGCCCTGCGCGGCAAAGATGGATCTACCCAGTACGAGGCCGCCAAAGCCACTCTATTGGATCTTGAATCCCAAGTTGAATCGCTCCAACAGACGCACGCAGACTTGCTACAAGAACAGGCTGCGGCGCGTAATTGCTTGGATCAGTCCAAGTTGGTCTTCGATCGCTACGTCGTAGAGGCGAAGCGAAGTGGCCTGTCAGCGTATGAGCAAGCTGCGAGGATTCGGAGCAATGCAACAGACGCCCGTATGCAGGCAAAGGCAGCGCAGCACAAGCTGATTGAGAAGATGTCAGACCCTTTGCTGCCTCTTGCTTGGGTCGGTGATCTCTGGGATCGATATGAACAAGAGTGGAACTTAGACGAACAAGGCCGACATGCTGCTTTGCTCAACGATGAGTTTAAGAAGCGTGATCGACGAATACTCGCTGCGCTGACTAAAGATTTGCCCACAAGATCTATTGATGTTCTGAAAGAGCATCTCAAGCTCGATTTGGCTCAAGCAAGAGGCGCGCAGCGTCGTAAGCCACTATTCATTGCCGGCAGCAACCCCAATGATGTGAGCGCACACATTGAGGGTGCTCGTGTGCAGCTTCGCGGCGCGCTTAAGGACCTGGAATCAACCCAGCGAGGCTTGGATGTTGCCGAACGTGCTTTGGGTGAAGTCCCCGCAGACGAACAACTGGCTGACGTGCTGGTGACAATGAGAGCGAAGTCGCAGGACTTGGCTACTGCCGAGCATAATTTGGCGCGCATCACGACAGCACTTAACGAAACACAGGCGGGCCTCAATTATGCTGAGACCCGCTTGAGCTCGCTCCGGTCGAGGATGAACACAGAGTTCAAGGATCGAGCGCTTGAAACAATGTCGCTTGAAGCAGCCGCACGCGCGCGGCAGGCACTCGTCCTCTTCAAAGAAAGACTGCTCGCCTCCAAGGCACAGTGGCTTTCTGAGGTAATTACGACGGAGTTCCGAAACCTTCTGCGCAAGCGAAAGCTAATATCGCAGGTGCTTGTCGATCCTGTTACCTATGAAGTAAGAATTGAGGACGGGAAAGGGCAGGAACTGCCTATGGATCGCATGTCCGCCGGCGAACGACAGATGCTTGCGATTTCCGTTTTGAGCGCCTTGATCAAGGAGCGCAAGGGACGCTTCCCGGTGGTTGTCGATACGCCCCTTGCCCGTCTCGATGGGCAGCATCGAACATCCCTAATTAGGCGCTTTTTTGCAACCGTGTCTCACCAGGTTCTCGTCCTGTCCACTGATGAGGAGGTCGAAGGCACAGCGTATGATGCGCTGCGTCCACATATGAACCGTGAATACACATTGCACTTCGACGACGAATTGGGTTGCACCAGCGTCTTCGGAGCCGACTTCCAGACGAAGTCATTGGAGGCGGCATGAGCGTTATTGAGCGAGTACGGCTGACACCCAGCGCTAAGAATCAGCTCATTGCACTTAAGCGCAAGACTGCCATAGAGCACAACAATGTGTTGTGCCGCCACGCCTTGTGTTTATCTCTAGCAAATCCTTCCTTGCCGCCAGATGAAACGTTTAATTTTGCAGGAGGACTCGAGATAGATTGGCGCACCTTTACCGGAGGCAATGAGGTGGTATATCACAATTTACTTATAGCGCGGTTGCTACAAGATCGCGTTGCTCCAACGCCAGATTCGCTACGAAAAGCACTCCTCTTACACGTTCATCGCGGCCTTTCATATCTTGCCAGTCGACGCGAAGATGATCTTCTGACAGAGCTTGCGCGCTCCTTGGCGGCTTAATTTGCTCCACACGCCGCCCGCAGCGTGTGGAACTGTTGGAAGTCACAATACCTTAGGCATCAGCCCAGCGAATCCGGCTACGGATTTCACATAGGTTGGGAGAGCACCTTCTTTCCCAATCAAAACGTGAAAATCGAGGCACCACTTTGGCGACAGGCGCCCGTGGTGCACTGCGCCATCCTTAGGCGCAATTCTCTCAATCGTACCGATCACGTCCTCGTACAATTGCCGAGTGGAAGCAACGATCGCCCCTTTGCTCCCGTGTCCTAGCAGGCTGATGTTTCGCTTTCGATTCAACTCGTCAAAGATGGCATGCTGCGCAGCAGTGAGAACCAGATATCCCCCATCATGCAACCGTCCAATTGATTCGAGCAAATATACCTTGTCATTGCTCCCTCGGTAATAGGGCCGCCCGCCGGCATTTATTCCCAATATACCTTCGCTTTCACATATGCTCTGAAAAAATAGATCCGCTGCGCGGTGAAGCAATAGAGTTGCAAGTGTTGCGTTTCCAGCTTCCAGCTCTCTCTTCCCGAGCCAGATGCAATAGGACGATATATGGCGGAGTCCTATGGCATCAGGAGTAGGATGCGCGTACAGCAAAATCGCCTCACGCAGCCAAATAAGAATTGGGCGAAAGAAATCGGCTAGAGCACCCTTCCCCGTGGATTCTAAAGACTTAATATTCGAGCGCACATGCGAAGCGATCGTTTTTGGAAACGCCGGCTCCTCGTCCGCATAGAGCAGCATCTGCTCGACCGGCAAGACAATACCGTCGATAATCGCCTGCAGAAAATTTGCCGCCCTTCTTGTCTGGATATAGCCTGACGGCACCTCCTTAGCAAGCTCACTTAGGGACGATGAAATCGTCCGAAAATCGATATTGGGCTCTGTGTTGCCACAAAGTGGCATTGCAGCTTCGCGTATTAAGCGAGTTTGCGCGTCGTTGGCGAAACACAAATCCAGTGATAAATCACTATACCTTAATCCATTTGCGAGCAAGGAAGCCGCATACAAGTCGAGTAGCCATCGATCCTCCGACGGAATAGTATCGGCTATGACCGCTACATATTTAGGTGCAGCAGTTAGCTGACTAGCACAGTCGAGCAAAAAATCGTAGTCTTGTTCTTTGACAAACAAAAAACTTGATACAGCATCATTGTCACCATCGAACAAGCGAGTCGTGATCGAGCCGACTTCCATTAGAAGATTTGCTCAGCCTCAGGAATTGCCAGCGCCGCAGCGAGGGCTTTTTTGGCTTCTTCACAGCTGGGCATAATAAGTTCCTTAATTTTTTGCTCGAACGCATCCCTATTTGCAGCGTCGCTCTCCAGGCGAGACAATTCGTCGAAGTCGACACCATCGATTTCACCGAACCGCCAAGACTTCTTTTTGTTCTCGACAGCCCTTTTTTCAAATGCTCCCATGAAAGCACGGGCCGATTCGCGAGCAACTTCGGCGACCTTTTTCTCCAGAGCTTCAACCGCCTCCTTTGGAACGTCGGCGCCCGCCAATGCCGCCGCGAATGCTTCCATGGCTTGAGGCTTATTGAAGCTAGCGCAGATGAGGTGTACCCAAGCATCGCGAGCGCCCCGATTCTGAACAATACGCTGCCCATCAAAAAGCAGCCCCTGAGTGTAGGCATTTATGGGTGCGCAAAGACTTGCCACCTGGTTGAAACAAGTCTGTTGCAAGGCAGCTACATAGCCCTTCGCTACCTTCGGCGGGGATATTTCACACTTAACCCCTTCATGAGCCAAGCGCGCCCAGCCCCGTATCAAGCCCTGCTGAAAAAACAAGGTGAAAAACCAACTGTCTTCTCGCTCTTCCGGACGAGGCGCCAGCGCCTTATCAAGCTCGATCTCGACATCCTTGACTGCCTGCTGATCGTTGTCTGAACATTTCCTATACTTATAGAGCACGCTCTCTAAGAAATATTTTACACCGTGGACATTGTTGGAAGCCTGCTCTTCCAGATTCGCAAGCTTATTCGTAAATGCCGCAATTAGAGCACTGTATGGACGTGGAGCCGTAAATAGAGTATCCAGTGCGGGAACGATGTACTTATCAATCTGCCGTTTTAGAAGATTAAGCTGCGAGATCGAGAAAGTGGCATCGTCAATTTTTCCATACGCGGGCGAATCCGGCGATTCCGACAGGGGCTCTTGGATTTCAGCAAGATTCAGAAGCGTATGAGTATAGCCGCTACGGGTGTCACCGAAAATATAGTCCCTAAAGCATTCTGAGACTGCAGAGACAGTGGTAACTGAGTATCGCTTTTGTCTTTGATATACTGACCTACTGTCCCGCGTGTTCCATTCCAATAGCGGAAGCTTGGAACGACCGGGGATCAGCTCAGCCGTTTTCCACGTGTTCGCTAGAGCACGAACTACATGAGCGGACAACGACTTGTCGTCTAGCAGTACGATGAAATGGCCGCTAACCTCTTTTTGCTTTGAGTTGATCGTGACAAACAGCTCGCGCAAGTCGGCTGCTATGGATGCTTTACGCGAAAGATCCCGACGCGTAAAGAAAATACAAACAGGGACTTCAACCTTTTCAATATGCTGGCGCTGCTCAGTGTTTTTTGCCATGCGGCGCAGCGCTTCGAAGCGATGCTGGCCATCGACAACGACAAGGTCGACCGCATCGGGATTTATCTTAATCGAAGCAAATGGCACGTAATAGTGCTGCTGCCCATCGAATTCTAACGAATGAGGCGTGACATTCGGTGACACGTTAAGTACTAACTGAAAGTTGTCACCACCAAATGTGGCGATAAACCTGCGACCACTAAACTCCTGCACTGGCGGTCCAGATTCGGGCCGAGTGCCATTTCTCGCCGGTATTATAGAAACCAGGAGAGGTGGAAAGAAGCGTACGCGGCCATCCCCCTTATCAAGGTACTCGCCGATCAGCTCCTCATCAACGCGCTTATAATCTATGTCGCGCTGAATGAGCTCCTCGAATGTAACGCTCTCAAACTGCGTCACATCCGATGCGGTTTTCAGGCTGGAAATATCCGCTATCGGTATGTTTGTGAGCAAATATTCGAGATCCGGGCTAGTTTGCGGCGTAAATGTTCCATAGACGCCGTAAAGCTCCTTGCTAAAGACGTCACCCGAATACAAATCGGCCGGATTATCGTACTTGCTCATTGTTCACGCCTCATGCGTCAGAAAATATCGGGTTGGATGCAATCTGGAAAAGCTTTTCGAATGTGCGAATATCACGCTTTAGGTGTCGGTCGACAGGCTCGATGCAGAACTGCAGGCTTTGCCAGGCAAGCCCATTTTCCTGCAACCGCATCGCAAACGTCGTCTCGCCGGCAAGATGTTGGAGCAGCCGCGCCTGGAATGATTGTTCGCGAGTCATGCCGACGTACAGTACCGGAAGGGCTGCTGTCGCTCGCCGAAGAATGTCTATAACTTTCTTCAATTTCCCACTCTCCTGCAGAGCCTCGGCTTGAAATGCGCTTGCATCCGCAATCCCAGACAGATCCATAGAGCTCTTTTCGCCGCTCAAGCTAATTGTATCTGCCAAATGGCTGGCCTTGTCCCTCAGGGCGAGAGTACCTCTATATCGCCGCGTGCGTGACACCTCGCAACATCTTCGGAAAAAAAAGATGGCCAACCGTAGGGCTCCGGACCGTGATTCCTCATCGCTGTGGGGTGTTAAGCCAAGTTCGTAATCGCTTGGAAAGCGAAAGCGAAACGTGTACACACCGATCTGGTCATCGGGAACTCGATCCCAATCGTTCGGTAGTTGAAACCCATGGACCCTCTCAGCTTGGAACGTAGGTATAGCTTTCATCGATTCCCCGCGGCAAAGCTAGACCAAATAGTGCTCCAGATCATATCGCTGCAGAACTGGTCGCAACATTGTGTAGATTTCGCCCCTGTTTTTTGCCAACCTCGCGAACTCGGCTACTCGCTGCAACTCGGCTCGAACCAAGTTGCGCTCAAGAGTCGGTACCGCCGGCTCAAGCTCAGGAAGCATGACAACGTAATCGTGAATTTCCGCGTATTCTTTCCCAGGCGCAGTTCGAAGTAACCGGCCTCTTCGCTGTATGAATTGGCGGGGATTCCGTCCGCTCGCAAGTATGTGCGCGACCCTGCAGTCGGGGATGTCAATCCCTTCGTCTAGGCATCGGATTGCGACAAGGCCCTGCGTTTCACCTATACGGAAACGCTCCAATTCAGACTGGCGTACCCGTGCGTTTTGTCGCGAAGTAAAGTGGGCGACGCGCCATCCGCGGTCATAAAGCGCTTTCGACACGATATCTGCTTGCCTTTCAATACCTGTATCGTCGCCATCTACTTCCACCGCGCCGTCACCACAAAAAAATAGATGAAACGGCGCGGGCTCCTGGTTGTCCATTACTTTCGATAACGCCGCGACCTTTCCTTCAGCATTCGCCAGCAGACGGGCGCGCTGGAACAGCAGCATATCTATCGAGTTATCGACGCTATCCTCAATACTCTCGGCATCGTCGCTCGCTGCGAGGCGAGCGAGTTTGCGGGAGATCTCCACATAACGTTCGGTTTCTTCGCCTGTCAGCTCAACGAAGTGCAAGTGATACTTATATGGAGTGAGCACCTTGCTCTCTAAAGCCTGTGCAAGCGTATACTCATAGGCTACTTCGCCGTAGAACTGCGTCAGACGCAGCGTTCGCTGAGCATCATAATAGTGCTCGGGAGTTGCCGAGAGTCCAAGACGAATCTTCGAATGCCAGGGGAGAGCTGATGCCACCTTTTCCGCCGCATGGTTATGACATTCATCTCCCACAAACATGAACGTCTCACCGTCAGCGCGAGCGAGAATCTGCTGGAAGGCAGCCGTTACGAGCGTTCGATTGACGACTACGCAAGCCAAGAACGGGAGGTTGCCGGCGTTAAACAATCGCAATCGTTCTGCAAGGTCGTCATACCAACTATCCCTCGCTTCGTAACATCGAATCGGCTGAATCCCAAACAGCCCAAGCTCCTCGACCCACTGATCTGCAAGCGCTTGATATGGGACAGCCACAACGAGGAAGAGCCGCTTGACCGTTTGAAATATGCGCACTGCTCCATAGATTGCCGTAAGCGTTTTTCCGGACCCAGTAGCCATGGCCAATATTCCCCGGAACTCGCGAGCCCTCCATGCATTCAACGCGGCAACTTGATGCTTTTGCATTGAGAATGGACGCCCATTCAGGAATTGCGGAACCGATATCTCCGTTCGGATATCGCCATCCCCCGGCCGCCGCTGTAGCTCCAACCAAAGTGCACGCTCGCTTTGGGAGCTCGGCGGCTTACTGTTTTTGGCAATTTCTATTAATTTGGCCCTGGCTGCCTCTGGGAAATCGATGACTATTGTATCGCGCGTGGTGTTGCCCCAGAGACGCTCGAATCCATCGATATATGGTACAAAATGATCACTTAGCTCAGGTCGCCAGCTAGGAAAAACATTTACGGATTCAAAATTAAAATCGGGCAGCAAAGCATACACGGTTTCATTCGCCGAGCCCTGAAATACTAGTTGGTCGCCATTTTGGTCCGTAAAAATCCCAATCTTTTCGTGATACATACCGCGCCGCTTCAGCGCCAACTTGATCTCGAGCAAGCCGTTTGCAACCATCCACGATAGCGCGGTAAGACGATGGTGAACCAGGCGATCTGCCAGTTGCTCGATCGTAGAAATGATCTCGAGGCCAAGTTTCTGCACTAACGGCCGCATTTCATATCCAGCCTGCATCGCATTAAGGTCTTCCTCGCTTATCTCACCGCCGAAGATCAACCTCATTCGCCCGCCGTTCTCGAGCAGTTTTGCGACTCCTTCTGCTGCGTAGGAAAGCATCGCCGAGGAGAAGAACCCCACAGCTCGGTCATAACGAACCGATTGTGACAGCGCAGGAATATAAAAATCCTCAAGTAAGTTATCACTTTCGGATCGATATACTCCCTTCCATTTGCGCAGTCTTAGCATGGTTCAGAACGTAACGTCTTGAATGACCTTCTCAACGCTGACCGTTGAGCTTTTTAAAAAGCCGTGCTTCACCAAGCCGTTCAGAATAGCGTCGACCCCGTAGATATCGGCGGGTGTTTGCGCAATCCATTCGTTGAGGGTCTGTAATCCTGTCGCCGCGTATTCTTCGAAAATTGCCACCATCTCATCTTCGTGCTCGCTCGCCAGAATCGTTGCATCCCGGCTCTCGGTTAGGGCAATAAGATAGACAATGTCTAACGAAGGCCCATGGCTATCAAAGACGCGCCCATCCAACTCCTGGCTTTCACCCGAAAGCTTCGAGCGCGCTCCAACGTGGACCCCAAGTATCGCGCAAAAGCAGAGCAAATCCCGCTGAGTCACAAAAATCGGCCGATTTCCGTGTTGTTGGGATCTTTCTGAAAGCAACCTAAAAGTTTCCTCGTACTTCGCTGGGCGTCGAATATTCTTCATATCACATCACCTCGCGAATCTCTGTCATGTTGCGAGCGCGCTCGTACAGCGTAGTAGCCATGCGCTCACCTCGAATTTCTAGGAAATCCTGCGCCTTTTCCTGCTGCGGTCCGGAGTTATGAGCGATAAGAACATACTCCTTACCTATCCGACCTTCGATTGCTGACAACACCTCTTCACTTCCTTGAGAGGTCGAGACCAACAGGACAACCTGCGGCGACATTTTCGGCACAAAACCAGCCGTGTCGAGTCGATACTTATCATCGAGTTGACCGAAAGGTGAATCGAGTACGAGTGGTGCAACGGTCGCGGGAATATAGGGCCCTGCATCCTTCAGCTTGCTGCGGCTTTCGGCGAGCTGGACGAGTGCAGCAATGAAGGCGAGACTCATTAATTGGTTCTCGCCACTGCTCTTGGGAGAAGGTCTACCGTCGTCCATGAGCAGTCGAATATCAAATGAATCACCGATTTCGATTCGATAGTGCCTTCTTGCCACAAGGCGCAATATTTCATTTACCGCATTCTCGATCTGGCTTCGGGCGTCTTGTTCATACGAACGCTGCAGCTCGACGAGCATCGCCCCAGCGCGTTCAGCAACTTCTTTTCGAACGACTAATCGCCGTGCTTGAACGCTTTCCAAGGCTAAATCAGCAATCTTCCGGTTTAGCGATGATTTCTCGGTGTTCTGGTGCTCAATGTCGCGCTGAACTCGGACCCTTTCCATTTTAGAGCCCTCAAGATCACGAGACACCTGGCGGCGGGCCAACTCTCTCTGCTGTAGCTCCGCGACAGGAAGGTTTTCGAGCTTTGTCTCGACTTCAGCCCTTTGCCGCTCCAGGTTAGATCTGCGTTCGATTAACGTCGCCAATCGTTCCTGATACGAAACGAGCAGCGCCGGAGCTTCCTCTCGCTGTTCTGTAAGAGCTAACACTCGTGAGCGCGCGCGGACAACGCGCTCTAAGATTTCAACGTTTGCAGCATCTTTCAGCAAGCCTTGGACAGCAAGCCATTCCCCTGTCCCTGGCAATAATGGACGGTTGCAAATGCAGTTTTCTGCATGCAAAAGCCCCTTAACGAACTCCTCGTTATAAGGGCTAGGAATACGGCCACGCAGGTTTTCTTCGTCGACAAAATCGAGCGCACGACTTGTGAGCGCCGACGAGACGAGCGCCGATGCCTTGTTGCCAACCCATCTCTCGATGTTAGCTCGGCATTCAGCAATTTGGAATTCGGCATCGTTCAGCTGCCCAACTATTCCCTTACGCTCCGCTTCGAGCTGTGCGGATTCTTGAGCCTCTGCGAGCTTTTGCTCAATACTGGCAAGCTGGTCCTCGAGCGAACCAATCGTCTCGCTCAACTCCTCAACTCTTTGCTCGTTCTGTGCAATCTTTTTCTCAAGGTCAAGAACACTGTCTTCAAGCTGGGTAATTTCGGACGCGTTGGGAAGCTGCGCCAACTCCACGCCGAATGCGCGTTCAATCGATTTTAGGTCGGCGATCGTTTCAATTACAAGCGACGATCCAAGAACATTGCGGATTGCCTCTGAGATTGCTTTGGAATTCGTCTGAGACGCATAAGTCTCGGCCTGCTCACCATCAAAGAAGAAATAGCGAGCCATTTCCTTTGGAATGACCGAATTGATAAATGCGCTGGGATTCGGAATCGCTTCCGAGAATGTGCCGTTTGGATTTACCTTGACTATGGAGAAACGAGTTCTCCCATTTCCACGCGTAAAATCTCGTTTTGCGAGATAAATTGAATCTTCGTGTTCGAATGTAACCTCTACCGTCGCAGTCTGGACACCCTCTTTTTCTGCGACGTAATTAAGGATCTGTTCTTTTTCTTCGAATTTTGACGTCGTTTCTTCAAAAAGCGCCCAAAGGACGGCGTTGAGTATGGTCGTCTTTCCAACACCATTCTCGGCATGAATGAGGGTTACGTTCTTGCTGCCGGGTGGCGCGATATGGATGCTTTGATCCCCAAAGAATTGACGGAAGTTCTGAAGTCGAATCCGATCCAATCTCATTTGGGCGCACCTTCTAGTTGTTCCGCGACCATCCTTTCGAGAAGACGTTTCAATTCCTCTCGGCGCGCACGTTGAACACCAGTTTGCTCATGCGCATAGCGTTTTTCTAATAGTAGAGCTTGACCTAAAAATTTTTCCAGGAAATCAGGAGTGATCGGTTGCATGTGCACCATCCTTTTTTCAAATTCTTATCGATTCCGTCGAACAAATTTTTAGAAGCGCTCGGCGCAGCTCTGGGCATGGCGCTTGCCAAAGCACCAGGCCAATTTGCTTGCGCTGGCACTTCATGTCCAAGTTGGAGCCCAACTCCTTTCTCCCTCTCGCACCCAAAATTGCTAAGATGACTTTACAGTGCGATCCGACACTTGGCACGCACTCTTCTTAGCCATCTACTTGCACTCCCGTACCATTCCACCCTCTTGCCCCAACCCGCAGTACAGACCTCTCAGCGCAACACCCTGCGGGCTAGTCTCATCAATACTGAACTATTGGTCTCACAACAGTGCACGAGTCTTGCTAATTCCGGTTCCCTGCAAGTTCTAGCCTGGGCCCTTCTCCCTCTTTCCTTCAGTGGGCGACTAGTCGGACGAGGGTTATCTGGTCGCACTCGCGCAGATAGCCAGCCCACTTCTCCCGTCCCAGGCTGCGGGGTACGCTTCGTCAGTCGCAGCGCAACAGGCTGCGGGCTAGTCTCATCAATACTGAATCCTCAGTCTCACAAAAACGCGCGTAGTCTCACGAATTCCGGTTCCCTACACATCCGACACAATCAAACATCAATATTCCGAGCCACCAGCGCATTCGACTCGATAAAGTTCCGGCGCGGTTCCACCTCGTCGCCCATCAGTGTCGTGAAGATCTGGTCGGCGGCGATGGCGTCTTCGATCTGGACCCTCAGCAGGCGGCGCTGCGTGACGTCGAGCGTGGTTTCGAAGAGCTGCTCGGGGTTCATTTCGCCCAGGCCCTTGTAGCGCTGGCGCGAGACGCCGCGTTCGGCTTCGGAGAGTAGCCACTGCATGGCCTGGTGGAAGTCTGCGACGGTCTGTTCGCGCATCTTCTCGCCTTCGCCGCGGCGAACCTTGGTGCCGTCCGGGATCAGGCCCTGGAAGGTCGTGGCCGCGCGGGCGAGTGCCGCGTAGTCGGCGCCGTGGACGAAGTCCGCATCCACGTGTGACAGACGCACGTTGCCATGATGGCGACGCGCGATCATCAGGCGGTGCTTGTCGGTCTTCTCGTCGAACTGGGCATAGACGTCGGCGGTGCCGTCGTCGTTGACCGCGGCGCCGAGCAGCGTCTTGGCGTGCATCTCGGCGAGCTTGGCCTTCAGCGCCACGGCCGAGGCTTCGGCTGCGGCGGCGTTGTCGAGGTCGAGCGCCACGCCGTCGGCGATCGCGCGTAGCGCGTCCACATCGACGATGCGCGACAGGCGGCCGATCACGCCTTCGGCGAGCTGGTACTGGCGTGCCAGTTCGGTCAGGGCTTCACCGTTGATCTCGCTGCCATCCGGGCGGCTGAGCGAAGCCTTTTCCATTGCCAGCTTCAGCATGTAGGCGTTCAGCTCGTTGTCGTCCTTGATGTAGCGCTCTTCCTTGCCGTGCTTGATCTTGTAGAGCGGCGGCTGGGCGATGTACACGTAGCCGCGCTCGATGATGTCCGGCATCTGGCGATAGAAGAACGTCAGCAGCAGTGTGCGGATGTGCGAGCCGTCCACGTCCGCATCGGTCATGATGATGATGCGGTGGTAGCGCAGCTTCTCGAGGTTGTAGTCCTCCTTGCCGATGCCGGTGCCCAGTGCCGTGATCAGCGTCAGCACTTCCTGGCTCGACAGCATCTTGTCGAAGCGCGCGCGTTCCACGTTCAGGATCTTGCCCTTGAGCGGCAGGATCGCCTGGAACTTGCGGTCGCGGCCCTGCTTGGCGGAGCCGCCTGCGGAGTCACCCTCGACGAGGAACAGCTCGGACATCGCCGGATCCTTCTCCTGGCAGTCCGCGAGCTTGCCGGGCAGGCCCATGCCGTCCATGACGCCCTTGCGGCGCGTCATTTCGCGGGCCTTGCGCGCGGCTTCGCGGGCGCGGGCCGCATCGACGATCTTGCCGCAGATGATCTTGGCGTCGTTCGGCGTTTCCAGCAGGAAGTCGGTCAGCGCCTTGCCGACGAGCTCTTCCACAGGCAGGCGCACTTCGGAGGAAACGAGCTTGTCCTTGGTCTGCGAGCTGAACTTCGGCTCGGGTACCTTCACGGACAGCACGCAGGCCAGGCCTTCGCGCATGTCGTCGCCGGAGGTTTCGACCTTCGCCTTCTTGGCGACCTCGTTTTCTTCGATGTACTTGTTGATGACACGGGTCATCGCCGCGCGCAAGCCGGTCAGGTGGGTACCGCCGTCACGCTGCGGAATGTTGTTCGTGAAGCAGAGCACCTGCTCGTTGTAGCCATCGTTCCACTGCATGGCCACTTCCACGCTGATGCCATCCTTCTCGGCGTTCGCGTAGAAAATGTTCGGGTGCAGCGTGGTCTTCGAGCGGTTGATGTACTCGACGAAACCCTTCACGCCACCGGAGAACGCGAAGTCCTCTTCCTTGCCCGTGCGCTGGTCCACCAGCTTGATATGCACGCCGTTGTTCAGGAACGAGAGTTCGCGGATGCGCTTGGACAGCACTTCGTAGTGGAACTCGACGTTCGTGAAGATTTCCTCGTCGGCCAGGAAGTGCACTTCGGTGCCGCGCTTGTCGGTCGCACCGATGACCTTCATCGGCGACACTTCAACGGGCTGGCCGTCCGGGCCGGTCACCGTCTCGATAACGCGGTTCTGTACTTCACCCTTCGCGAACTCGATCAGGTTGACCTGGCCATCGCGGCGCACGGTCAGGCGCAGCCACTTCGACAGCGCGTTCACGCAGGACACGCCCACGCCATGCAGGCCGCCCGAAACCTTGTAGCTGTTCTGGTTGAACTTGCCGCCGGCGTGCAGTTCGGTCATGGCGATTTCCGCCGCGCTGCGCTTCGGCTCGTGCTTGTCGTCGAACTTCACGGCCGGCGGAATGCCGCGGCCGTTGTCGACGATCGAGATCGAGTTGTCGCTGTGGATCGTGACCTGGATCTCGGTGCAATAACCGGCCAGGGCTTCGTCGATCGAGTTGTCGAGTACCTCGAACACGAGGTGGTGCAAGCCGGTGCCGTCGGACGTATCGCCGATGTACATGCCGGGACGCTTGCGTACCGCCTCCAGGCCTTCCAGGATCTGGATCGAAGAGGCGCCGTAAGAGTTTTCCTGCTGCGGTTTCTGCTGATCGGTCATGTCTTTCTACTCACGATACTGACGGCAAAAAGCGGAAAACCGAACCTGCGCCAAAAATGCGGCGGGTGCGGTAGATCCGCGTTTCGCGGGTTACTTAAAAACGGCAAAAGGGGCGGATCGGTTCGATCCGGCCCCTGCTGCGGTGTGTGCCCGATTGTGGTCTGGATGGCGTCTGATGGTGGCCATCAAATGCGCATCGGCATGACGACATACTTGAAGTTGTCGTCTTCCGGCACCGTAATCAGCGCGCTCGAATTGGAGTCGCCGAGGCTGACCTGCACCTGCTCGCTCTTCAGGTTGGCGAGCACATCGAGCAGATAGGTCACGTTAAAGCCGATATCGAGCGCATCGCCCGAATAATCGAGTTCCAGCTCTTCCTGCGCCTCTTCCTGATCGGCGTTGGTGGAGCTGATCTTCAGCACGTGCGTATCGAGAATGCAACGCACGCCCTTGAACTTGTCGGTAGTCAGAATCGCCGTGCGTTGCAGCGCCTGTTGCAGTTGCACGCGGTCGATCGCAAACGCGTTCTTGTAGCCCTTCGGGATCACGCGCTGGAAGTCCGGGAACTTGCCTTCCACCAGCTTGCTGATCAGTTCGATATTGGCGAAGGTGAACTTGACCTGATTGGCGGCCAGTTGCACCTGCACGGGATCATCGGTGTCTTCCAGCAGGCGTTGCAGTTCCAGGATGGTCTTGCGCGGGATGATCACTTCCTGGCGCGAACCGACGCCGGTCGCTTCATTCTCGAGCTCCACGCCGCAGTACGCCAGGCGGTGACCGTCGGTCGCCACGGCCATGACCTTCTTGCCATCGACCACCAGCAGCATCCCGTTCAGGTAGTAACGGATGTCCTGCTGCGCCATGGCGAAGTGGACCATCGCCAGCAGATGCTTGAACGTCTTCTGCGGCAGGCTCACGCTGGCGTTGAATTCGGCGGCTTCGGCAACGGTCGGGAATTCTTCCGCGGCCAGCGTCTGCAGCGCAAACCTGCTCTTGCCCGACTGCACGGTCATGCGCTTGTCGTTCAGCGACAGCGCCACGTCGCCGTCAGGCATCGCGCGCAGGATGTCCAGCAGCTTGCGCGCGGCCACGGTGGTCGCCACGCTGTCGCTACC
>Ga0209426_1001109_pt1 | contig 19261 bp, 16 predicted proteins | sample Deesub1362B_J571_FD_187697 | JGI IMG/M metagenome (GOLD analysis project Ga0209426, IMG submission 187697) | Deep oceanic, basalt-hosted subsurface ecosystem from Juan de Fuca Ridge flank, Pacific Ocean, CORK Borehole 1362B_J2.571 (SPAdes)... ...
GCCGAGTGGTTTGTGAGGGGGTTATCCCGTCGCGCTGCGCGATGTGCTTGCGGGCTGCAGGGCTGGCACGAAAGCCGTCACCGCTTGTGCCAGGGGGGAGTTGGGGCTGGTGTAGACCAGCGGCTTCCCCCGCGCCAAGGCCTGGGCCTGGGCAGGGTCGAAGGGAACGACACTGTCGATCGGCCGTCGGAAAACCCGCTCCAGGGCCTTAGGTGTGGCTGGTTGGCCTGGAGCCGTGTGGTTGAGGATAAGGCGGATCTTCTCTCCGAAGCCTTTCAATGCCTGCAGGGTGCCGATCGTAGCCTGGATCGAGGCGGGATCGGCCGTCGCCACCAGGGCGATGGTGTCCGCTTGCTCAAGAGCGGCCATCGTCGCGTCGTTCAGGATGGAAGGGAGATCGATCACCAACAGGGCGAAGTTGTGGCGGAGAGCATGGAGGGCGGCCAGCACCTTGTCTCGCGGAAGCCCCTCCCCGATGACGGGGATGAAGGGAGCGGCCAGGATAGTGAGTCCGGACGGGTGGTTCAGCAGGTAAGTGGCGATCGTCTCGGTGCCGATCCCCGTGCTCAGGAGCGCCAGGGCCGACCAGTTGGGGTCGGGGCGCAGTCCTAGATGGAGTGCGACGTTGCCGGAGGAGGGCGAAAGGTCGATCAAGCATGTGTTCTGCTTCGCCTGTTGGGCCAGGAAGAGGGCCATGTTTACGGCGAGGGTGGTGCACCCCACGCCGCCCCGCAGACTGAGGAAGGCGATGGTGCCGCCTAACTGGATGGCGGGTGACGTCCGGCCTCGATCGAGCAACCCGTTGACCCGCTCCAGCAGCTCTGACATCGTGACCGGTTTGGGGATGTGCAGGTCGGCGCCGGCTTCCAGGGCTGTCTTTCGGTCGATGTCCTGCCCCCGGGCGGTGAGGACGATGATGGGGATGCTGGCCGTAGCGGGCTCTTGGCGGAGCCGTCGACAGACCTCATAGCCGTTCATCCCCGGCATCATGATGTCCACAATCGCTAGGTCCGGTGGGTTCTCCAATGCCTTGCGTAGACCGTCCTCTCCCTCCGCCGCGAGAATGACCTCGTGCCCCCCTCGCTCTTCCAGCAACAGCCGAATCATCTGGAGGAGGTCCGTGTTGTCATCTATCACCAGGATTCGAGCCATCCTGCACCTCCTTGCATCCGATGCCGGGTCTTATTCTTCTTCGATCACACAGAATGCGCCGATGTGGTGTCTGTTGACCAGAATGCCTCCTCCAGTGAAGGTGATGTCGGGGCGCAGGGAGACGCGAACTCTCCCATCCAGCACGGCGATGAAGTCGTTGGGCTCTGTGGTCAACACCCGGCGCAGGTCGACCCGCGAGGAGAGTCGTAAGTAGCCCACGATCTCGAACCCGGGCACGGTGAGGAAGATCTGTTGGAGGAACGTGCCCAGGTAGCGACCGTAGGCCTGTTTGCGCGAAAGGGCATCCTCCTGGTGGGGAACGACGGCGAAGGTGAGGTTGGCTTTGACCAGGTGGGGGGTGGGGTAGGTGGCCACGATGTCCCCAGGTCGGTCGATCGGGGAGATGTAGGCGTCCTCCAGGCGGACGAAGCCGGTGGTAGGATCGTTGAGAATGTCGGCCAGGCTCCTTTGCCGCACATCCACGTGACCGGAGATGCGGTAACTATGGGTGAAGAAGTCCACCGCAAGCCAACCTGTGCGCAGCGTCTCCTCCATAAGTGTCTCTCCTTAAGGAGTATCCATCGCGGATATCTGTTCACCGACCCTCTTTAAAGTACAGTCGCTTCTAACCGCCCCTGAGGTCCTCCCGGGATGCGACATGAGGACATTGGCGACAGCGTTGGAGGTGGAACTCGCGCACCGTTGGGCTCAGTTTCTCGGCATAGCTGGATGGGCAGATTGTGCACGGGACGACTTCACCGGTCCAGGTCTCGGTGGTGCGTTGGAGGCTCTCCAGCGAGGAGAGGATGCGTAGCGGGCTGGACGTGCCGATGCGGAACTTTTCCGGAGTGCGGAGCGCCGGGTCGAGCGCGCCAGCGTAGATCAACCGCGCCACCGCCGCCGCGTCCCGGATTCCGCCGGCCGCCTTGACGCCTATATCGCCGCCGACGGCTTCGCGCATCAGGCGGATGTGGTCGGGTGTGGCTCCGAAAGCCTCCATCCCGGTGGAGTTCTTGACAAAGTGAGCCCCGGCTTCTTTGGCGATCTGACAGGCGACAGTGATCTCCTCGTCCACGAGTTCCGAGGAGCGGATGATCACTTTGACGTGCTCGCCGTCGGCCGCTTCGACGACCGCTGCGATTTCCCGTCGGGTGTACTCGGGGTCCTGTTTGAACCGGCCGACATTGATGACCATGTCCAGCTCCACCCATCCGGGCCCCTCTCCGCGCAGGGTGCGGCTCTGAGCGACGACCTGGGCAGCCTGGTGGGCTTTCAGCGCGATAGGCAGTTTGCCCAAGGGGAAGTCGATTACATAACATTCCCGGACCCCAGTTCCCTGCAGCAGACGGGGCAGTAGATCGACCTCAACTGGGTTGACGCAGATCGAGTAGAAGCCGTGCTCGGTGGCCCAGCGGACCATCTCGTGAATCTTCGGTTCCTGGGTGTCCGCTTTCAGGTCGGTGACGTCGATCAGGGCGGCTAACCGCTGTGGCGTCAACCACTGGACGATCTCAACCAGGGTTTCCGGACGGAATTCCACCAAGGGGAGACGGAACGGCTTCATATGGATTACTCCTCCTCTTCGATGGGGGGGAACCGGTAGTGGGGGAGGGGGCCCCAGTGTTGCGGAGGCCAGTAGCAAAACCAGGCCTTCCCGATGATGTTCTCCCTGGGCAGTGGTCCCCAGGAGTGAGAGTCGCTCGATCCTCCCCGGTTGTCCCCCAGCACGAAGTACTCGTCCGGCCCCAGTTCCCAGGAGCCGGTGTAGGGCATGGGAGAGGTGATGTAGGGTTCTTCTAGCCGGTAGCCGTTGATCCAGACCGCACCTTCCCGGATCTCCACGCGTTCCCCCGGCAGGCCGATGATCCGTTTGATGTAATCCTCGCGCGATCCGTTGGGAGGATGGAAGACGATGATGTCCCCGCGCTGGGGATCGCTCAGCCGGTAACTGAGTTTGCTCACGATGATGTACTGCCCGTTGTGTAAGGTGGGCTCCATACTCGTGCCGCGCACCTGGAAACGGCCGGTGAGGGTGTTGACGACGAGGAAGATGATGAGGGTCAGAAGCAGCGTCTCTACCACGTCGCGGAGGAAGGACCTCCCACCAAAGGCGCGCGCGAGGGAGACCTCCTGTTCTTCTTCAAGACGCTCTGACGGTGTCGGTTCTTCGAGGGTCGTCGGTTCCAAGGGCTGAATTCTCCTTGTTTCGAAGTTGGGTTCCGTTGAATGGATTATAGTACAGCCCGGGGAGAGGTCAACCGGACCTGCGGATTTCAGTTTGTGTCCCCGAGGGGTTTCATCTCTCCCCAGTTCGGCCCAACCTTCAGGTCCACCTTGAGCGGGACCCGTAGGAGGTATACGGATTCCATTACCTGGCGTACCAAGGGGGCCACCGTGGGTAGTTCCTGTTTGGGGATCTCTATGATGAGTTCGTCGTGGACCTGGATGATCATCCGGGCCTTCAAGTCGTGCTCCCGAAGGGTTCGGTGGAGGTGGAGCATGGCAAGTTTGATGATGTCGGCGGCGGAGCCCTGGATAGGGGCGTTGACCGCCTCCCGCTCCGCCCGTCGACGGGCCTGCTCCTTGCCGGGAGCGGTGGTCTGGAACACGGGGAAGTATCGACGGCGGCCCAGCAGAGTCTCTACATACCCCTTGTTCTTGGCCTGTGCGATGGTCCTCTCCAGGTACTCACGGACCTTGGGGAACCGACCGAAGTACTGGGCGACGAAGTTCTCTGCTTCGGCCTGGGTCAGTCCACTCTCGCGAGCCAGGCGGTAGGTGCTCATCCCGTAGATCAAGCCGAAGTTGACCTGCTTGGCGAATCGGCGTTGATTGGGGGTCACCTGGTCCAGGGGAATGTCGAAGAGGGCGGCTGCCGTGGTAGCATGGATGTCCTCCCCGCGTCGGAACGCTTCCACGAGCCCCGGATCGCCGCTGATGTGGGCTAGAACCCGCAGTTCGATCTGGGAGTAGTCCGCTCCCAACAACAACCATCCCTGGGGCGCGATGAAAGCCTTCCGCACCTGTCGCCCGAGAGGGGAGCGGATGGGGATGTTTTGGAGGTTGGGTTCGCTGGAGGAGATGCGGCCGGTGACGGTCCCGGTCTGGTTGTAGGAGGTGTGGAGCCGGCCGGTCTGGGGGTTGATCAGCGCTGGCAAGGCGTCTACATAGGTCGATTTCAGTTTGGCCAATTCCCGCTGTTCCAGGATGAGGTCGATCACCGGATGCGTGCCCCGGAGGGATTCCAGGACGCTGGCGGCGACGGAGTAGCGTCCGGTGGTGGTGCGGGGGACGTTGCGGGTGGGGAGCCGCAGGACCTCGAAGAGGGCCTTCGCCAGTTGCTGGCCTGAGTTGACGTTGAACCGGTAACCGACCATTTGTTGGATCTCTTCCTCCAGTTGGGTCAGCCGTTGGCCCAGGGTTTCGGACATTTTCTGGAGGAAGGAGACGTCCAGCGCGACGCCGGTCATCTCCATCGCCAGAAGGACCTTGACCAGTGGGAGTTCCATCTGTGTGAACAGGTCCCAATGGCCCTTCTGGCGGAGCTCCTGTTCCAGGACGGGGACGAGCCGGTGGGTGACGTCCACGTCGGCGGCAGCGTAAGCAGCGGCCTGTTCGATCCCCACCTCGGCCAGTGTGATCTGCTTCCGACCCGTCCCAATCAGGTCTTGCAGAGGGGTCATTTCGATCCCCAGACGGATGAACGCCAGGTGTTTGAGGCCCAGGTTGCGGCTGGCGGGGTTTGCGAGCCATTCAGCGATCATCGTGTCGAAGGCGAGGCCCTGGACGTCGATGCCGTGACGGGCGAGGACGGTCATATCGTATTTGGCGTTGTGGGCCTGTTTGGGAATGGTGGGATCTTCCAGGACAGGGCGGATGGCCTCCACGACCTGGTCCTGGGGGATTTGACGGCCTTCCCGGTGGCCCACAGGGATGTACCATCCCTCACCTTCCCGGTCGGTGAAGGCGAGGCCGACCAGGTCGGCGCGCATCGGATCGAGGGAGGTAGTCTCGACGTCGAACGTGATGGCCTGTGCTTGCCGGAGCCGTTCGATCAGGCGGGCTAGTTGGTCGAGGTCGCGAACGATGTGGTGGCGGGTGGGTGGAGGAGCGTGGCCGTCGCTGGAGGGGAAGAGGGGGAGTTGCTGGGCTGGCCCCTCTGGCGTGGGCAAACGGTTGATCAGGGAACGGAACTCCAGTTGACGGAAGAGTTCGAGCACACGCTCCCGGTCGAATTGGCGGGCTTTACAGGCCTCCAGGTCGAGTTCCACCGGCAGGTCGGTGCGGATGGTGGAGAGTTGCCGGCTGAGGAAGGCATCCTCCCGCCCCTTCTCCAACGCCGTCCGGAAACGGGCGGGCTGGATCTCGTCCAGATGGTCGTAGATAGCCTCCAGAGAGCCGTACTGGCGAAGGAGACGGGTGGCTGTCTTGTCTCCAACCCCCTCTACGCCCGGGATGTTGTCGGATTTGTCGCCGACCAAGGCCTTGTAATCACGCAATTGGGTAGGGGAGAGCCCTCCGTAGCGGGCACGGACCGCCTCCTCGTCGTAGACCTTACCTTCGGAGAGCCTGCGTCCGGCGAGGAAGACCTTTACGTTGGGGCCGACAAGTTGCAGGAGGTCGCGATCCCCGGTGACGATGAGGGTCTCTATGCCCTGTTCGGCAGCCTGGCGGGACAGCGTGCCTAGCAGATCGTCCGCCTCAAATCCTTCCAGTTCGAAGATGGGAATCCCCAGGGCCTCCACGACCTGACGGATCCGATCCATCTGAATGTGCATCGCGTCTGGCATGCGGTCCCGCTGGCTTTTATATTGCGGATAGGTGAGGTCCCGGCCGGACCGTCCTGCGTCGAAGCAGACGGCGATGTAGTCGGGGTGATGTTCCTGGAGGATGTGTAGGAGGGTGGAGGTGAAACCGTAGGTGGCGTTGGTGGGCTCCCCGTCGCGTGTGGCGAACCGGTCCACCGGCAGGGCGTGGAAAGCCCGGTAGGCGAGGGCGTGACCGTCGATAAGGACCAACTTGGGGGTCATCTCTCCAATCGCTTTCGGATGGCCTCGGCGGTCTCTCGGGACCGGTGCCGAATGATTCCCAGCGGGACCTTGCCTTCGATCAGGGCGGAGAGCAGTAGGTCCTCCACCAGGGCAAGGGAGTAAAGGAGGTGTTCGCCTCCGCCGATGCTCTGTTCGAAGCGAAGTTGCTCCTTACCCAGGATTTTCGCAACCCGGGCGGAGGTGTGCCAGGATTCAGCGATAGCAATAGCCAGATCCCGTGCCTCCTCGGGAGGAAGGTCTCCCGCCTGAGCAAGGACCTGGTCGCCGCGGGTGAGGAGGACGGCCTTGGCCTGGATCTCATTGGCCAGGCGGGACATCTCTTGGAGGATCTCTTCGGTGAGATCTCCGAGGGCCGATGGCGGGGACGGTTCGGCTTGGGCAGGGCCGGATAGGGCTGCGTTGATTCGGGCGGGGAGGTCTGGAAGGAAGAAGGGTTTAGGCAGCGTCCCCTGGACTTCCACGCCGTTCAGTTCCGGCGGGACGGCATCGCCTGCCAGGGGGATGATGATGATGGGGAGGTCGGGATGGCGCTCGCGCAGAGCGCGCACGAAGTCGGGGCCGGGGATATCCTGAAGGCCCATATCTACGATAACCAGATCGTACGATCCGGCAGCGAGGGCGTCAAGTGCGCTCTCGCCGCTGTGAACAGCGGTGGCTTGAGAGTTGACCATCTCTTGGAGACTTTGGGCCAGCATAGTGGCGAACGGGACATTGGGATCTACGACCAGGATGTGTCGAGACACAGGGCTTGCCTCGGTGCTGGATTTTGTTGAAACAGATTCATTCTACTGTTTGCAGGGGAAAAGTCAAGAACGCGGCGACAGTGGATTTCGTGTAGTCGCCAGGCGCAAACCCGCTTCGTTCCCTTCGCTTTGTGGTTGACCTCGGAGGGTGTATTTAGGCTACGCGAAATCCGGGTGTGGAGGGCTGACAAGGGGTTGACGAAGGCTAAAAAGGAGTTACAATCAATCATGGGTAACAAGCGGGTAGGGAGGGCCTATGGGCAAGCGCAAAGTGGTCGTAGTCACTGATTCAGGAGCGAACCTGCCTTCCTCCCTTGTGGAGAAGTACGGTATCGAGGTCATTCCACTCTGGATCCATTTTGGGAACCGGGCCTACCGCGATGGTATCGACATTCAGCCCAGGGAATTCTTCCGCCGTCTGCGGGAATGGGCTCATCAAGTTCGGACTTCTCAACCCTCGCTGGGGGAGTTCCTAGAGTTTTACCGTCGCTTGAAGGAGAAGGCCGAAGCCATCGTGTCGGTTCACCTCACAGGGCGATACAGCGGCGTAGTCAGTGTGGCAAAGGCTGCCGCTGCCGAGATGTCCCCGTTCCCCATCGAGGTTGTAGACACAGGCACCATCTCAATGGCCCAGGGGTTTGTCGTGTTGGCCGCTGCCCGGCTCGCCGCCGCCGGTGCTTCGTTCCACGAGGTCGTGGAGCGGGCCAGGAACCTCGTTCCCAAAATCGATCTGATCGCAGTGGTGGACTCCCTCGAATACGCCGTGCGAGGCGGACGATTGGCCTGGGCTGCCCGTCTGGTGGACAACCTCCTTCGCGTCAAGCCGATGGTCCGAGTCCGAGGGAACGACGTAGGCATCATCGGCCAAGCCCGCACACGGGCTAAAGCGATCCGACGGCTGATCTCTGAGGTCGCCCAGCGCGCTGGAGACGCTCCACTCCACATCGCGGTCCTCTACAGCGGCTCACTGGAAGAGGCCCGACGGGTCCAAGCGGAGATCGCCAACCGTTTCCGTTGCGCTGAGATCTACCTCCTTCCCGTAGCCCCAGCCCTCGGCGTTCACGCCGGCCCAGACGCACTAGGACTGGCCTTCTACGCCGGAGAGTGACCTCCGATGACACAACCCTTGACACAGGAGCGTTTCAGAGGTAATATATAAGCGTTCGTTTATCTAGTTTTCGTTTATGCATTTGGCGCGCACCGGGGGCGAAATGAAGCCACTTCGTATCTCGCCAGAGCAACTTCGGGAATACGCTCGGTTCTTCTACGCTTTGAAGGATCCTCTCCGCCTGCGTATCCTGCTCGCCCTGGTCCAGGCAGGCGAGATGACGGTGACAGAACTGACCAGGGCGGTGAGAGTCAGTCAGCCGCTGGTCTCCTGGCATCTCGGCAGGCTGCGCGCAGCCGGCCTGGTTCAGGTCGAGCGAGACGGGCGCATCGCCCGCTATTCGGTTGCGGTGGACAAAATCCGCCGTCTGCTCTCGTCCTTCGATGAGTTACTGGCGACCATCTCTTCAGAAGAAAAGTGAGGAGGAGGTAAAGCGGTGGCAAGCAACGACGGAAAGGTACGCGTGGCGATCATCGGCATCGGAAACTGCGCTTCGGCCCTGGTTCAGGGTGTATACTTCTACCGAGACGCCTCCGACGACGACGTCGTCCCTGGTCTGATGCACCCGGTGCTGGGCGGATACCACATCCGTGACATCGAGTTCACCGCCGCCTTCGACATCGACGTGGAGAAGGTCGGCAAGGACCTTTCCGAGGCGATCTTCGCCGGCCCCAACAACACGGTCCGTTTCTGCGAAGTGCCCCACCTGGGGGTGCCAGTCAGCCGCGGGATGACCCACGACGGCCTGGGCAGGTACCTGAAGCAAAAGATCACCAAAGCCCCTGGCCCGACCGACGACATCGTCCGCATCCTGAAGGACACCGACACCGACGTCGTGGTCAATTTCCTGCCCGTAGGCAGCGAGATGGCAACCAAGTGGTACATCGAACAGGTCCTGGAAGCGGGCTGTGGCTTCGTCAACGGCATCCCGGTCTTCATTGCCCGTGAGCCATACTGGCAACAACGGTTCGCCGAACGCGGCCTGCCGGTCGTCGGCGACGACGTGAAGAGCCAGGTTGGAGCGACCATCGTCCACCGCGTGTTGACCCGGCTCCTGCGCGACAGAGGCGTACGCATCGACCGCACCTACCAGCTGAACTTCGGCGGCAATATGGACTTCTACAACATGCTGGAACGGGAGCGGCTGGAGTCGAAGAAGATCTCCAAGACCACCGCTGTCACCAGCCAGTTGGACTATGAACTACCGGAGGAGAACATCCATGTGGGTCCTTCGGACTACGTGCCCTGGCTCACCGACCGGAAATGGTGCTACATCCGCCTAGAAGGCACCACCTTCGGCGAGGTCCCGCTGAACATCGAACTGAAACTGGAGGTGTGGGACAGCCCCAACTCGGCAGGAGTGATCATCGACGCCATCCGCTGCTGCAAACTGGCGATGGATCGGGGACTCTCCGGAGCAATTGTAGCCCCCTCAGCCTATTTCATGAAGTCACCTCCGGTGCAGATGACCGACGACGCCGCACGACAAGCGGTGGAGAAATTCATCGCCGGGGAGGCTATGGAGACACTCCCGTAACTGGAGGAGGAGGGCGGATATGGAAGAGGTGCAGGTAGGAAAAGCACGGATCGAAAAGGTCAAGAAGCGATCGGAGTACGAATCGTTCACCGATTGGGCCCGAGACGCTGCACAGGTCATCACGGTCCCCGTGGCCCACTTCCTCCTCCACCTCGGTATCCACCCCAACCAGCTAACGCTCCTTGGCAGTGTGCTCAACCTACTCGTGGGGGCGGTCCTGGCAATGGGACACCTTACCCTGGGTGGCTGGCTGTTAGCGATCGTCGCCCCGATCGACGCGTTCGACGGCGCGATGGCCCGCTTGACAGGGCAGCGCAGCCCGCTGGGAGCCTTCTTGGATTCGACGATGGACCGCATCTCCGAAGCAGGACTGTTGATCGGGCTGGCGACCCACTACCTTTACCAAGGAAGAATGACGGAGGTCCTCCTGGCATTCGTCGCGCTGGCGGGCGCGAACCTGGTCAGTTACACACGGGCACGGGCGGAGGGTCTGGGATACACCTGCAAGATCGGGCTACTAACCCGTCTGGAGCGGGCCACGATCCTGACGGTCGGGCTGATCCTGGGATGGCCTACACTCGCTCTGTGGGTCCTCGCCGTCGGCTCCGTCCTGACAGCCCTGCAACGGATCCTGCACGTATACCGACTGAGCCAGCAGTGATCAGAGTCCCTCTAGGAGCGCTTCGATCCGATCCCGAAAACCCGAATCGATAGGCAGGTCCAAAGCGCGGACGAAACACGCCCGCGCTTTCCTTTTCTCCCCCCGATAGGCATACACCTGACCCAGGTGGTAGTAAGCGAAGACAAAGTCGGCGTCCAACTGGAGTGCTTGCAGGAGATGGACCTCCGCCCTCTGTACATCCCCGGTCAAGAAGTAGGCCCATCCCAACAGATCGTGGGCAACCGCGCTCTCAGGCAACAGATCGACCAGACGCCGTGCTCCTTCAACACCCCGCCTCTCCATTCCGCGCTCCAGGCAGAACCGGACCACCCCCTCCCACACCTGGGGATCATCCGGCGCCAACCGCGCGGCCTCGTCCAGCCAGATGCCCACCACGTTATGCCACCCCAGGTCAGCATAGAGCCGCGCCATATAGAGGCTGAAGGCCGGGTTCTCTGGATCCAGGTCGTAGGCCATCTCCAGATGGGGACGAGCAGCCCGAGGATCACCCCGGTCAAGATAGTAGAGCCCCATCAGGGATCGGGCCAGCGGGGACTGGGGAGCCAACTCCACAGCCACCTCCAGGTGCTCCATGGCCTCTCGATCTCTCCCCATCATCCCCAGGGCCTGGCCCAGGAGAGCGTGAGCGTCGGCGTAAGCAGGTTGGAGCGCAACCGCTTCTCTCAGTGCCAGGACGGCCAGGACTGGCTCGGCGTGGGCAAGGCAAACCCGCCCAACCTGCGCAAGGCGGTAGGCCGGATCTCCACCCCCCATCAACACCTCCAGCACATCCTCCGCCAGGCTGGTCCGTGCGGCCTGTAAGTAGGAATCAGCCGCGCCGAGATCGCGCAGGGCGAGCAGAACACCCATACGCTCGTTAGCCAGAGGGTCGAGCGGATCGCCCCTCAGCAGCACCCCGTACTCGGCTACGGCCTTCTCGACCTCTCCCAGAACGACATAAGCCCAAGCGACCCGGTGCCGGGTCCCTCTGTCCGCGGGATCGTCCTGAAGAGCCACGACACCGTGGGAGAGAACCGCCTCCCAATCCCCCAGGTCGGCATAAAGAATAACGCGCAGCGGTTCCACCTGCCGGGAAGGAGCCCCCAGGCGACCTGCCTGCTCCAAGGCGGCCAACCCCTCCCGCGGTCGATTCCACTTCTGGTAGAGATGGGCCAAGCGGAGATAGGGGATCGGATCGGCGGGGCGAAGAGCGGCGGCCTGGCGATACACCTCCTCCGCCGCTGTCCGCCGCCCCTGGGCTGCCAGGGTGTCCCCGGCCATCAGGAGGGCAAGAAATGGATCGGTTGTAGGCCCTATCGGCTCCGATGGCGTCGGCGGTGCCGCACACCCGCCAAACAGGAGCAGGGCCAGAATAAATGCCACCAGGGGCATCACGCCGTGACGTCGGTCGTCCGTTCCTTCACCTCGATTCCCAGGCTCGCCAATTCGTCCAACACCGGCTCGTAGACCTCCGGGAGGACCGGGATATGGACGCCGGTCAGACCGATTCGGCCCTCAAGGATAAGACGGGAAGCGATCGCCGCAGGCAGTCCGACGGTGCGGGCCATCGCCGTGTCGCCGTTGGGGACGCCGAAGTCGAGCAGCGTAGCGGTGATCCGTTCCTCCCGATCGGGGTAGGCGGCGACGAACTCGTGGACCAGGACGACCATATCCCGTTCCCCCTCCCGGTAGGGCATCCTCGCCAGCATCTGGTCGGCGAGGACGTCGAGGAGGGTGGTCTTGGGCGGGACAGGGGCATCGTCCAGAAGCCCTAGCCACTCCAGGGCCATCATCACCCCAGAATTGGGGGAAACGTTGAGGTAGGCCGCCAGGTCGGCCTTCAGATCGGACGTCTCCGGCCTGCCGATGAGATCCGCCATCACCTGCCGGAACGTCTTGCCGGGAAGATCAGGGTGTTCCTCCAGACTGAAATAGCCCAGTTCGTTCAGTTTCTGCATCACGTCGCACCAGCCCAGGTTGCGGAGCGTCCCCCGGTACATCGTCTCCACCTCGGGAATGCCGTAGAGATCGATGTAGGGGAGGGAGTCCCGGTTGGGATAGGCCTCCAGATCCCCCAGCCCTTCGACCCACATCACATAGTGGGTAGCGAAGAGACGAGCGTTGGGCACCTCAACGATGCGACCGTTCTCCTTGTAGCGGGCATCGTTCCGGCCGGCCAGGACCACGCCTCGGGGGCTCCAAGAGAACTTGTAGCCAAGTGGGTTGTCGTTGGCATCGGGCGCGGGCAGGCCGCCGCAGTAGGAGCGGAAGGAGCGGACCCTTCCCCCGGCGGCGTGAACCCGGTGGATGACCCGCATCGCCGACATATGGTCGATGCCGGGGTCGAGACCGATCTCGTTGAGGAGGATGACGCCGGCCTCCCTCGCCGCCCCGTCCAACGCGCGCATCTCGTCTTTGACGTAGGACGTGGTGACCAGGTGACAGCGATGGCGGATGCACGCCTTAGCGACCTGGACGTGGTAAACATAGGGAAGCAGGCTGACGGTCAGATCGGCCTCCCGGACCAGGCCGTTCAACCGATCGGCCTCCCTGGTGATGTCGAAGGCCGTCGCCTGACCGTTCGGGTAGCCTTCCACCAGGGCCCGAGCCTTGGCGACGGTCCGACTGGCGACGGTGACCTCAAATCCCTTATCCAGCAGATAGCGTACTAACGGCCTGGCGACCAGACCTGCGCCGAAGACGAGAACCTTGCTCACGGTCAACCTCCCGATCGAAGATGCAAAATGCAGGATACAAGCACAGAAAGATAGCGGGGAAGATGCTCGTTTCCCGGCTTCCCCGCTTCCTTGCCCCCTTCGTCCTCCGTCTCCCGCCGCTTCTCGCTACCCGAGAAACCGCTCCAGATACCGATAATCGGGCGTCAACTCCCCCCGATAGGCGATGACCGCCCGCTTGATCTCCGGCGGAAGGGCCAGTTCGTCGAACGGGACGGTATAGTCGGCCAGGGCGATGGCGGGGACGAACTGGCGGAGGACCGCGCTGAAGTCGATCGACGCCTCCCGGGGCAGTTCGCTGGGCAGGATGTCCACCGCCAGGACCACCACACCCTCCCCCTCGTAGCCGTCGGTCACCTCTTCGGTGAGGGGATTGTAGACATAAACGGGATCGCCCGGCTCGGTACACTTGACGGTGCACTCGATCGCCCCCTCGATGTCGCAACTGATGTCGCCGATAACCCGCAGACGGGGACGGGTCGGACCGCCGAACAGGTCCTTCAGAAAGGCCTTTGTCACCAACCGCGGGTACTTCGCCTCCCAGTAGATGCCGTTGACCAGGACGGTCAGATAGGGCACGTAGGAGGAAAAGCGAGAGCGGTATTTCTCCGGGTAGTTGTAGTAGTCCTGCAGGTCGAACGAACCCTCCGGATCGACCGGCTCCACCATATGCTCTTCCTTGAAGACGACCTTGTAGAGCGTGTGGGGGTCCGGCTCCTGCTCGAAAAGGGCCGCCAGATCCCCCGGTTCCACCTCCTGGAAGGGAAGCAGGTCGAAGATCTCCTGCGCCCCACGGGAGACGTTGCCGTAGCCTGCGAAGCCGACCACCAACGGGACCAAATCCCGGGGCAACCCCTCGCGGCGGATCCGCTCGCCGGCCTCTTGCACCGCCCGCCGGGCGGCCTCCAGATCCGGATAGGTATGGGCCTGCTGGATGGAAACGAATGGGGTAGGGACCCCCTCCCACTCCAGCCGCTTCCCCAACGCCCAAAGGGTATCCAACATCCCGGCCCATCCCGCGTGCCGCCCGAAGAAGATCAGCCGTCGGCCCTTCTCGTCGGTGATCTTCTCGTAGTCGATCAGCACACACCCTAGATCCAGCAACCGTTTCAGCATCGGCATGTTGTAGGGCTGCCCCTTGATGACGTGGGCGAAGTAGACGTAGGTCTTCCCCGGCAGGAGCAAGTGAGGGGGAACCTCCTTGACGGCGAAGATGACGTCGCAGGGAGAGAGGTCCTCCTGGACCTGCGCGCCGACGGCAGCGTACTCCTCGTCCTTGAAGACACGGATCTCCGAGGGTTGGACGACCACCTGGATGCCGTGCTCGGCGATCAGTTCCCGCACATCCTCCGGGACCAACGGCACCCGCCGCTCCCAGATCGACTTGTCCTCCCGCCGGATACCGATCACCGCTGTCCCTTCTTTTGTCGACCTCAACCCCACGGCACACCTCCCTCAACCACAATCATCCAGTCGCCCAACCACCCGGTCACCAAACCTTCCACGGCGCACTCTCCGCCCACAACGTGTTCATCTCCTGCGCGTCCTTGAACGTGTCCATCGCCCGCCAGAACCCGCGGTGCTCGTAGACGGCCAGTTGCCCATCGGTGGCGAGGCGCTGGAGAGGTTCCTTCTCCAACACCACATCGTCACCCCCTTGCAGGTACTCCAGGACCTCTCGCTCGAAGACGAAGAAACCGCCGTTGATCAGGTTGTCGACCAGCGGTTTCTCCTCAAAGTGGGTCGCTATGCCGTCCGGATCGGTCTTGAGCACCCCGAAGCGGGAGAAGGAGCGAACCCCTGTGACGGTGGCGATGCGGCCCATTCGTCGGTGGAAGGCAAGGAGGTCGTGGAGGTCAATGTTGGCCACACCGTCGCCGTAGGTGGCGAAGAAGGTCTGGGTACGGACATACCGGGCTGCTTTGCGGATCCGCGCCCCGGTCTGGGTATACAGACCAGTGTCCGCGAAGGTGATCCGCCACCCCGCCTCGGCGCTGGGAGTGTGGTATTCGATCGACGGATTGGCCCCCAGCGTGAGGGTGAAATCCCGGGTCAGCGGGCCGTACTCGAGGAAATACCGCTTGACATCCCTTCCCCGATAGCCCAGAGCGAGGATGAAATTGGTGAATCCCTGAGCAGCGTAGATCTTCATCACGTGCCACAGAATGGGGCGGCCACCGATCTCCACCAGCACCTTCGGCCGCTCGTCCCCCATCCGGATGCCCATTCCGCCGCAGAGAATGACGACTGGCAAGTCCTCAGCCGGCATGCTCTTCCTCCGTGCCTGCGGATGTCCCTACCACAGCCCGCCAGGCCTTCCGCCACGAGAACAACCAGACCACCAGGGCAACGCCTCCGTTCAGGACATAGGCGATCAGGTCCCGCACCCAGTACCGGACAGCCAGTTCGTCCTCCCACTCGACGTACCCGCCGATTCCCTCGCTGACCGTAAGGAGGAGATCCTGTGCGTAGGACAGAAACAGGAGGAACCCGACCACGACAAGGGCGTAGAGGTACCCCCAGGCGATGGGGGATGCGCCGACCCGTTGCCCCATCCGCTTCCCCCACCACAGGTGGAGCGCCAGCAACCCTCCCATAGCCACCACCCCGGCTACTCCACCGACTAGACGCTGGATCAACTCGGTGCGGGTGTAGAAGAAGAGCCCCCCAACGTGGGCGTGGGCCCAACGTCTGACCACGGGCAGCGTGGCGATGAACGCCTGCATCTCGTCGGCGTCCGGCTCATACTCATCCTCGGCGTAGGCCTGCAGGGCAAGGGAAGATCCACTCCAGACCACCCCGCCGAGGTTGAGAAGCAAGGCCAAAGCGCAAAAGAGGGCAATGGCATATAGATAGAGGTAACCCAAGGAGATATGCAGAGAATGCTGACGCTGCCGGTAGGCGATAACGGCCATCGCCAGGAGGCCGATCGAGAAGACGAGATCCAGGATCGTCCCCCGGCTGACTCCTCCGCTGATCACTCTGTCCCTCCTTCGACGAGGGGAGGTAGCGTCAGGTGGAAGGGTGGGTAAGCGATGCCGCGCTCAGTGACGATCCCGGTGACGTATCGATGGGGGGTGACATCGAAGGCCGGGTTGGCTACCGGGACCCCCTCAGGAGCGACGGGCTTTCCCATCAGGGTCAAGGCGGTCACCTCCTCCGGCGGGCGCTCCTCAATGGGAATCTCCTCCCCCGTCGAGAGGGAGAGGTCCACCGTGGACGTTGGAGCAACGACGTAGAAAGGTATCCCGTTCTCCTTTGCCACGACCGCCAGTTTGTAGGTGCCAATCTTGTTGGCAACGTCCCCGTTGGCGGCGATCCGATCCGCTCCCACAAGCACTAGGTCGGCCTGACCGGTGCGCATGAAGTGGCCGGCGGCGTTATCGGCGATGAGGGTGAAGGGGATACCCAGCCGCTGGAGTTCCCAGGCGGTGAGGCGGGCTCCCTGAAGACGGGGGCGGGTCTCGTCCACCAGGACGTGGACTCGCTTCCCCTGTTCGTGGGCGGCCCGAATGACCCCGAGGGCGGTCCCGTAGTCCACCGTCGCCAGCGCGCCGGTGTTGCAGTGGTGGAGAATCGTCGCTCCATCGGGGACGACGCTGGCGCCGATCTCCCCCATCCGGCGGTTGACCGCCACGTCCTCGTCGGCGATGGCCTGCGCCTCCTCCAGCGCAGCCTCTCGCATTCGACCGGGGTCCCGCTCCTCGGCGACACGCCGCAGCACCCGCTCCACCGCCCACGCCAGGTTGACGGCGGTGGGACGGGCAGCACGGAGGATCTCCGCCGCCCTCTCCAGGTCGCGGAGCACGCCTTCCCGGTCGCGGGCCGGGCTTCGGAGGGCCGCCAGCGCCATCCCGAACCCCGCCGTCGCACCGATAGCCGGTGCACCCCGTACAACCATCTCCCGGATCGCCCGGGCGACGGCTTCCACCTCCGTCAACTCGACGACGCGGAACTCGCTGGGGAGAAGCCGCTGATCGATCAGGCGGACCCTTCCTTCATGCCATTCGACAGTACGCATTGGGGGATCCACTCCGCATTGGTGTCAGGATGTCTCGGCCAGCCAAGTCCAGCCGGGGAGGTATGGTAGCACGGGGGAGGGGGTTTGTCAAACGGTGGGCAATGGCAAAACGAAAAAGGGGGAGTCCCTTGAGACCCCCCCTTGCCATCGACTGCCTTACTCGCTCGCAGGCGACTCCTCGGTGACCTCTTCGGAGGTGACCTTCTCGGGAGGCGTTCCCAGCAGCGGAGAGGAGATCGCAGGTACGGGTCTCTTCTCCTCCTCCGGCACGTGCCGGGAGATCTTGACCCCCTCGTAGGAGCCGATATCACCCCGATAACCGGTCCCAGCCGGGATCATCTTGCCGATGATCACGTTCTCCTTGAGGCCGTACAGCCGATCCTCTTTCCCCTCGATGGCGGCCTCAGCCAGCACGCGGATGGTGTGCTGGAACGAGGCAGCGGAGAGGAAACTGTCGGTATTGAGAGCCGCCTTGGTGATCCCCAGGAGGATGGCACGGGCCTTGGGCGGGCGACCTCCCTCCTCGATGATACGACGGTTGATCTCCTGCAACTCCAACCGATCCACCAGGTCGCCGGGCAGGAGGTCGGAGTCCCCCGGATCCACGATCTCCATCTTCCCCAGCATCCTCCGGATGATCACCTCGAAATGCTTGTCGTTGATGTTCACCCCCTGGGATCGGTAGACCTTCTGGATCTCCGAGAGGATGTACATCTGGGTCGCCTCGCGGCCCAGGACCTCAAGGATGCGGTGGGGGTTCTTGTTGCCCTCGAACAACTGGGTGCCCGCCTTGATCTGCTGCCCCTCTTCGACCAAGAGGCGGACGGTGGACGGGATCTCGTACTCGCGGACCTCTTTGCGCTCGTAGATCACCTTCACCTTTCGCCCATCCCGGTGGACCCGTCCACCGTGGCGGCAGAGGATCTCTTTATCGCCGCGCTTGGCGATCAGATCGCCCGCCTCGACCTCGTCCCCGTCCTTGACCTTGATCCCCCAGTTGCCGGGGATCTCATATTCGTCCACCAGCGTCTCGCTCTTGACGATGCGGACCCGCCGCTGGCCGTCCGTGCGGATGATGTGGACCACGCCGTCGATGTCGGCGATCTCAGCCTCTCCCTTGGGCTTCTTGCGGGCCTCGAACAGCTCCTCCACGCGAGGCAGACCGTGAGTGATATCGCCACGGTCGGCGGCAACACCGCCGGTGTGGAAGGTCCGCAGGGTCAACTGCGTACCCGGCTCGCCGATGGACTGGGCGGCGATCAGGCCGACCGCCGTGCCGATGTGGACCATCCGGCCGCGCCCCAGGTCCCGCCCGTAGCAGAGGACGCAGATCCCCCGCTTCAGCGCGCAGGTCATCGGGGAGCGGACGTAGACCGCGTCGATGCCGGCTGCGTCGATGGCCTCCATCGCCTTCTCGTCGATCTCCTCGTTCCGATCGACGATCACCTCGCCGGTCTCCGGATGGACCACCGGCGCGGCCGCCACGCGGCCCACCAGTCGCTCCGCCATCGTCTGCCCACCCACGTCGTCCTCGCGGCGGATCCAGATCCCGCTGCGGGTGCCACAGTCGTGGGCGTCGATGATCACGTCCTGGACCACGTCTACCAGGCGCCGGGTCAGGTACCCGGCATCGGCCGTGCGCAGGGCGGTGTCGGCCAACCCCTTGCGGGAACCGTGGGTGCTGATGAAGTACTCCAACGCGGAGAGACCCTCCCGCAGGTTGGACCGAATGGGCAGGGGGATGATCCGACCGGAGGGATCGGCCATCAACCCTCGCATCCCGGCCAACTGGGTGATGGGGCCGAAGCCACCCTTGGACGCGCCGGACTTGGCCATCACGGCCACCGGCCCGTCGGGATCGAGGATGCGGGAGACCGCTTCGGCCACCTGCTCACGGGCTCGGCTCCAGAGGTCGATGGTGCGTGCGTACTGCTCCTCCTCCGTGAGCAGACCGCGGCGGTACTGCCGCTCCACCTCCGCCACCTGAGCCGTCGCCTCCTCCAGGATCTGCTGCTTCTCCGGCGGGATCGTGAGGTCGCCAATGGCGATGGTCACGCCGGACCGGGTGGCGAAGTAGAAACCGATGTCCTTGATCCGGTCGACCAACTCGGTGGTCGCTTCCGGACCCAGCTGGTGGTAACATTGAGCCACCAGGTCCTGAAGACTCCCCTTGTCCAGCGGCTCGTTCACGAACCGGAGTTCGTCGGGAAGAATGCGGTTGAAAAGACACCGACCTACCGTTGTCTCGACGGG
>Ga0209426_1001110_pt1 | contig 19252 bp, 13 predicted proteins | sample Deesub1362B_J571_FD_187697 | JGI IMG/M metagenome (GOLD analysis project Ga0209426, IMG submission 187697) | Deep oceanic, basalt-hosted subsurface ecosystem from Juan de Fuca Ridge flank, Pacific Ocean, CORK Borehole 1362B_J2.571 (SPAdes)... ...
TATCTCCCCGTTACTCCAATCCAGTTATGCTCCATTTCTATATTTGGACTCCAAAACGAGCCAAAAGCGAAGTAGCAGTAAAGATCAGGTGTCGGTGCACCGCTGAGAAGAGTATCATCCCAAGTCTCAAAATATAGTTTTACCTTAACCATTCCATTAGAAGAAGAAACAATACTTACATTTAAAATTTTAACTATAGGTTCATTTACATCCCCGGTAAAGGAAGTTGCCGCAGGTTCTCTGAGGGGATAAATATCTTCGTACTCTGAAGTCACCGTATAATTACCCGACCCACTATAGTCATCCCAATAGTTCCCAATAGTCTTTAAGGCTATTCTTTCTCCCGCTAAAATCCAATCATAGTAGAACTCCACAGGTCCACTTACTTGACCAACATGTTTTTCATTCCCTATAAAGTTGTTAGCATATATTTTTGCGACAGAGTTTGAAATCGATATTCCAACCTGATTTCCGCTAATGGTATTGTTAGCTATACGTATAAATTCATTAAAGTAGTATTCTTTGTTCTCAACTAAAATCCCAATACCATTTTCAGTAATTTCATTGTTGATAATACATCCTTCACATAGTAGAGATGGAAGTTTCAAGTTATACCAGAACCATGGGTAATTTCCTAGTGAAACTATCTGATTAAACCATATGCCAATGTTAGTATTATTATACACCTTATTTCCTAACAGTATAGCTAAAGGAGAGCCGTCGACAAATATACCAACCTCATTAGACTCCACTATTGACTCACATATTTTAATCGTTCCCGAATTGACATAAATGCCGTGGTGCAACGAGTCCTTAACTGTAGTGTTAAATATCTCGAAATTGCCTCTCTTCAGAGCCATACCTAGGAATCCATTATTCAAAAATAGGCTATCCGATATTTTAAGTCTAATAATGTCAGTTGCATATAGACCTATACTGTTGTTTACATACTTATTTCCCATAGCGTTGACCATTCCTGCAATTACTATTGAAAGACCTATCCTATTATCACGGAATGTATTATTCGAGACTACCGCATAAGTAACGTTATAAAGTAGGAGACCAGCGTCGAAGCTATTGTGAAAGCTGCAGCCCGTTACTACGACGTCGTCAGCAAACACTACAAATCCACTTCGATCTAGAGTTCCCCATACTCCAGCTCCACTAACCTCAGAGTTTCTCATGTAAAGTTTAGCACCTTTCTCTACGACTACAAAATAGTTTCCCGCTTCTTTGTCTATGACAGAATTAATCATCGTAAGAGAACCGCCCGGAAGAACTCTAATAGAGATAGGTTCCCAACTTGAAGCATTCACAACGATCCTTGAATCCCTTAAAACTAGATCTGAAGAGATTACTAGATCTCCAGACAAAATTAATGTTTCACTTTCAAGAGTAGTTGGTTCAGATATCACGGTCGTTTCATCTTTTGGTTTATAGGGTCTTACTTCAACAATTGTCAACACAGGAACTTCTGACAATGAAATATGAATCCAATCGCCATCTTTTTCAAAATTAACAAGTTCGCCATCCGTGTTCTCTTCTGAATATACTTTCACTTGAATTTCTCTTTCAGCTAAGAAGCTCGGTAGCTTAAAGGAAAAACTAACATTATATTGCTTAATTAACTCCCTTTTCTCAAAATCAAACTCATAATTGACTATGTAAAATACGAGGTTTTCAACCTCTTTACCCCTATACCGTATAATATGAGTTCGATCTGTTAAGTTGGTCTCGATTTCACTAGGCAATACAGATGTCAAAATAGACTTGAACCCATTTAAAATATTCTTCGAATCTGGATCATAGTAAAGTCTATACATGAAGTAATCCCAAGCTAGGTTTTCCGGGATGTGAATAACAGTTCCACTACCATAACTATGTATGGAGACATTTATACCGTGCATCGTGCTATATGTGCCTTCTAGTAAAGATGAAAGCTCAGGTCTACTAACCTTAGCTCCAGTTTCATTATAAACCCCCAGTTCTCCTATAGCAATAAGAATTCCGCCGCTCTCTACATAGTCTATTATAAGCTCAACTTGATCATCTGTTAAATGAGTTGCATTAGCTAACACTATAGCCTTATACTTTAACAATTCACCTAAGGAGGGGGTCCTATTAAACCATATGTTATCGCCAAAAACCACGACGTCTATTGGATAATGTGCATCAGCTAAGAGATAATAAGCTCCCTCATAACTAATATAACGATCAACAGGTATCACGGCTGTAGGAGGTTCTTCCGAGTACCAGGCAGAGGCCATAGGATATATTAAAGCTATTTGTCCATAATCTTCTTGATCGTAAAGTTGCGGGTTCTTCTGAATTAGAAAGCTGAAATCTTCTAAACGTTTTAGGTCATCTATATCAATCAATACTGGAAGTTGCGGGTTTGTTTCCTTAGCACTGACAGCTATGAGTTCAGCTGCTGCAATAAAATCTAATGGAATACATTTTAATGCCCATTCAGGTGATAATCCTGAAGTTGGAAGAGTCCAACTTCTTATCATCTTGCTTAAGCTGGTTACTATCCTAAAATCAGGAGCCAAAGTCATATTTGGATAAGCATTTCCCTCACTTCTCCAATCCACTTCGTAGCTAAGCCCATCTACGTATTGAAGAACAGCTAAGATATTTATTGGCAAACCCCAGCAGGTTTTATAGTGAAGTGTAGGCGCATTAATCAACACTATAAAATCTCTTCCACTTTTATTCTCCCAAGCATCTATGTTTTCTCTGATTTTTTTGTAGAAATCAACCAAGCATGTTAAATGGTATAATGCCAGTTCTCTCCAAAGAGCCCTAGCTTTGGGATCTGTAATTTCACTCCCATCAGGACTAATAGTTGAATCATCATAATATCCAAGATTATTTAGATATTCCCTAAAGTTGAATGTCTCGATATTTTCTATGCCAAAAAGCGTTCTTAATTCCTCTTCAGAATATTTAGAAGCTAAATATTCATTGAAACCTTCCATGGTTTCGTTGTCAAATGTAAAGAAGCCCCCACTCGCTGAATACGCTCCGATACCTCCATCAAACTCTACCCCAGCCATTCCAGAATCAAACATCATCTTCAAGATTTCTATAAGCACATTTTGCCAGTGTTTCCTAGCGAAATGCACTTCTAGAAGATTTCTTTCATAGAACTCATGGTATATGGGTTCTCCAGCAAGATTTATTCTGCCATCTTTATCGGCAGTTATGTTAAAGTATTTCATGAACTCTTCAAACCTAGTCAGTTCTGCTTCCCATCCTATTCCATCTATACCATTCCAATAATCTAAATGTTCAATACCCATACTGTTTAGATATCCAACCCTGATACTCGTTTTATTCAATTCATCGGGAAGCTCTACTTTATAAACGTCAACGACGTAGACTTGGCGAATGGGGTAAAGTACATATGCAACTAGTCTGTTATCTTCATAGATTGGACCTATATCTACTGAAAACGGATATCTAACACTTGATGGAGATAATGTTTCATGAGAATTGCTAAGAGCACTGAATGGGAGCATAACATCACATACACATAATGTAGCAATAAGCGAGAAGATAAAAACAAACCTTAATAGTTTCGCGCCCACACGCAACTTGCGAACCTCCAATATTATGGAGGATACGCAACTTCTAGGCGCTTTTGGAAAAAACTATTAATTGTAATATATGCTACAACTTTTTAAGTCTTTTGTTTGGAATAAATTGCCAAAGAAAATATAAATGAAGTTAATAGAAAAATTGTCAAACCTTGTTCTAGAAAAATATACAAATTTAGCATCGACGTATAGAAACTCAGAAGAAGACTAAAGATTTTGCTAGGGACAGGATGAAATGTAGATGTTTACTTATTTAAATAGTTTTAACAACCATTTTAATCCTAATGCTTCAATTGAGGACCTCATTATTTTTCTAATAGCTTTCTTTACCTTATCTGGAGCTATTTGGTAGTCTGAAACACCTTCTTCGTTCCTCCGATATTTATACCCTCTAATTATAACTACTGGAATACCTTCTGCTGTTTGACCCATTAAAAGAGCTGCTGCACAAGCAATTTCATGCACAATATAATCTACTCCACCAAACTTAGGTTTACCATACAAATCTAACTCCCCAAAATCTCTTGAAACAACTTCAATACCTGAAGAACCTCTAGCAAAATCTAAGGAACCAAGTGAAAACCAAACCTCAGTATCAGATATAACAACAGCTACATCCTTCCCAGTCAATTCCATTATTTTTCTCCTAATCTCCCTAGCAATTTTATCCAAGTTTCTAGGCAAAGCACTAAGTATACCTTCAGGATTATTTGAAAAATCTAAACCCGCATCTGTATAAATTTGATGATCCCTTCTCACAACCAGCATATATGGAATTCTCTTTAAAGCCTCATATGCCCCACTAAGGTCCTTTGACACTTTCTCTATACTAATTATCCCTTCTCTAACCAATTCATAAAACGGAAATACGAAAAGTATTTCATCGCTCTGATCAAGTACGGCTTGAATAAACCTTGGATCCATATTAAGCTTCCTAGCCATTTTTAAAGCCTTTTTTGAGGGTTTAACTTCATCCAATTTAATTAAAAAGTTATATGCCTTAGAGATAACCTTACTCGTTATAACTACAACATCTCCATCCTTTACGCCATCGGCTACCCGTAAAGCTTCATCCAATATTAGTTTAACCAAATCATCTCCTGGCTTGATCTTAGGCAGTTTTAAACCAAACATTTCAATTTTCACAGACACAACAATTCCCCTCTTTTTAGAATATTAAACTATTATATTATTTTTCAAACGAGTACTTTATGAAATCTTTTAAGAACAATATACTTTTCCTATTTATCATACTGTAACCAGACATCTTAATTATTATTTGGATTATTTACATATTTTAGAGCATTTCACTTACCTTTTCTGAAAGAATAATATTTTCTTTTAGTAAGTTTTCATTTTTAAACAGCTAGATATTGGTAGAATAAATTAAGTTTCCATAATCAAAGTAAATATATTAGTTGAAGTATAATTTAACAACTGAGGTTGATAACTTGTGTATTTTCCTAGCGAGCATAGAATAAGACAAATTAAACAAGATATCGAAAGAATGAAGAAATTAAAAGAAAATCCGCTTAAAATAGCGGGAGAACTGATAGATTTTGTCATCAAAACTAAATTGGAACATCTAAGAAAAATGTATCCTAATGTCGTTGAAGAGGAACTTTTCAAATTGTTAAGGAAAAACATGATGGAGCTTAAAGAAAAATGGAAAGCAGATTTGAAAGATTTGTAAAACGAGTAATTTCAGCATTAAATGAGTCTAAAATTGATTATGTGATTGTTGGGGGAGTAGCAGCTATTATTTATGGAAGACCAAGAACTACCATGGATATCGACATAATTGCTGACTTAAATTTATTAGAAGAAGAGAGCATCAAAAGATTGACATCTATTTTAACAAGATATGACCTAGATGTAACAGAGAAGGAAATCATTACCGCACTAAAAAATAAATCTCATTTTTCTATATTTGACAAGATAACTCCATTTAGAGTTGATATGAAAAGCATTTATACAAAACTTGATCAAATTGTGATCAAAAATAGACGTAAAATTACGTTATTGAATTTAGAAACATGGATAGAAGCCCCTGAAGACCTCATAATTGCTAAACTTATTTATGGCTCACCACAAGACATAGAAGACGTTTTTTCTGTAATTGTAAATATAAGAGACCATTTAGACATGAACTATTTAACAAAACGTGCAAAAGAGGAGAATGTTTACGACATGCTAATGGAAATATTTAGAAAAATCTAAGTCACCTTTTTCTACCTATGTAGAGTATGTGTTCGCTTACTCCAATTATTGTTGGATCATTACATGTTTGAAGAATAATTTGCACCCATCTTTTCCATTTCTCCTTATTCTCATATATTTTGTTAGTTTCTTCTTGAAGATGAGCCGATAAACCTTCGCATGCCACCATATCTACAGTTTCAACTCCCTTGTTTTCAAAAAGCTGTTTTAACTCATTTGGATGAAAGAAATAAGCATCCATAAAACCTTTATCCTCTGGAAGATCTTTGTGCCATTCTGCACGATGTATACCCTTTTCAAACATCTCTCGATGGGTGGGTTCAGTAAGATTATATGGATACCTTTGAAGAACAGTTCTGAAAACTCCATACCTATTAATTACAGAAACAAAGAGGTGAGTTCTAGGTTTAGCAACCCTTATAAGTTCATTTGCAGCTTTTTCCCTGTCCTTTTCTTCAATTAGATGTGAAAGAGGACCTAAACATAATATAGCATCAAAAAGATTATCTTCAAACATAGATAAATCTGTAACAGGTCCCTCGACAATTTTCTTAACTTTACTTTCAACACCTGCTTCCTTAATTTTCTTTCTCGCCAATTTTAAACATTCAGGTGAAAGATCTAACAATACAACATCGTAGCCCTTTTTAGCTAGTTCTATGGTATATCTCCCAGGTCCGCCACCAGCATCAAGAATCAACCTGCTTTCTGGAAGATATTTATCGAGAAAATGCATTGTAACAATAAACTCAAGTTGATGATACGCATCTTTGAAAAGTCTTTTCCACTCTCGTTCAGCACATAAATCATAATACCTCTTTACTACATCGCTCATAAGAACAATTTATACAATATGACTTTTAAAATTAAAGATAAAACTTAGATAAGTTTCAACTATGGGAGAAAACAGCTGGCTGGTGTCAATAAGTATCTTCTTATCGGTGGTTTCATTTAATAAAGGCATCCGAAGCGGAAATCTCATCTATTATTGAATAGCTTAAAGATTTAGGTGCAAAAAGGTTGTTCCATGTAATTTGTAGTGGAGACCTTGTAAGAAATATTATGAAGAATGCGTTGAAACAGGGCTGTAAAATTGTAGAAATTTAAAATATGGTTATCTTCATGATTTTCTATGTTTTTAGTTTTCCCTAAATCCATTATATAGGTCGATGCATCGAAAAATATATTTTGTGCTATTGCACAATATATTTGAGAACACGAAAACAGGTGAAGTGAATTGCCGTTTGGAATGGGACCATTTGGATGGTTCCTACTTCCATACATAATGAGTTGGTTCAGATACACATACAGATATTGGCCCTGGCCTTGGTTCTATCCATGGATGCCTTGGTGGATGAGAATCTACGCACCAGTAACACCTTATACCATGGGATATGCAGTTCCTCCAGTATTTTCAAAGGAAGAAGAGATAAGAATGTTAGAAGAACAAGCGAAATTTCTGGAGCAGCAATTAAATGAGATTAGAAAGCGTATGGAGGAGCTGAAAAAGTAAGCTAATAGTTGGCTCACATATGTTGTAATCTCAAAGGGATTTGCGTATTGAAATTTGTTAGGAGAGATGTAAGTGTTTTTTGTAGCTTATGTTAACAAAAATAGATGTGTTGGCTGCAAAACTTGTGAGAGATATTGTCCAACTGGAGCTATAAAAGTAATAAGGGGGAAAGCAATAGTTAACTGGATGATTTGCATAGGATGCGGGCTATGTGTCCGCTCATGCCCACAACAAGCAATACGCTTAGTTCCAAGATACATGCTAACTCCATTCCCTTGGTATTTCCCACGAAGAACTCGATAAGAAATATCATTACTTATATTCACTGATAACTATTGCTACAAAACAACTAATCAAAGCCTCCCTCTTATCGACATGATTTTTGAACTATCTACTTCTATTTTATTCAAGGAACTCGAAGTTTTAGAAGAGATTTAATTGATGAAAATTTGACCTCATATCGAAAGAATAAACAATACAAAATATGTATTTCAAATAAAATTAATTTTTGGCACCCTTTGAAACCTAAGTGAATTATGATCATCGCTGTATTTTTGATTCACTTGAGTTCATAAGCTCAAAATGAAAACGTCAGCCAAAGAAAATATAAAAAAGTTCTTAAATAATCCTTTCCAAATGTTTTGGGGGAAGATGACATGTCAAAGTGGAAAGAAGCTTACAATCTATTAATACAATACTTAAGATTAAGAACACATCCAATCGCCATAAGGCTTTTTGAGAAGAGAAAAGATGCGCCAAAAGGATATTTCATAGATAATAATGCAAACATTTGTCAATTGGTTGCAAAAGCCAGATACCATCATTTAATCTCTTGTATATCGCGTGAGCAACATGTCTGCGTACTAGGTTCATCGTGCTTAGGATTCATAAAAACTCCTGAGAGATTAAAAAGCGGAAAACTAAGCGTAAAATTTTACGCTAAAACACTAGAGGCAGCACGTCGATTTCAAGAATCAGTGATAAGATTAGGAGATGATGGACATAAATACGATGCAGCAATGACAGCCCCATTAGACATCTCTCCCAGAGAACCTCAAATCATTATAATCTATTGTACACCTGCACAAGCTGTCAGATTAATTCATGCCTATGCTTATCAAGATGGAAAACCAGTAGAGATAAAAACTGCGGCAGAAGCAGCATTATGTTCAGCCATTGCCAACATAGCACTTGGTAGAGATTTCGTGGTCGACTTTCCATGTGCCGGAGATCGTAGATACGGTTTTGTTCAAGATAGCGAATTAATAGTTGCTTTTCACCCAAATATTATAGATGAATTATTAAATGGACTAATAGAAACACATAAGGCAGGAGCTTCACGCTATCCATTTGCACCATACCTTGAATGGACTCCTAAACCTAGATCCGGCTTCGAAACAACAAAAGAAGACTTAGAAGCTTAACAATGATTCCCCAGAAACTTAACACCATAACACAGCTAATACTTTTTAATTTCAGTTTAAGCCTTAATCAACGTCCAAATTATTTTATTAAATTCAATTTTAAAGGTGATCAGTCCATCTCGTTTAAGCCAAGACAAATACCCCTTTAACAACGATTCATAAAGAAAATAGAGAGCTGCGTCTCTTATCTTAACATTTAGTTGAGATAGAACCCTTGAAATAACTTGACACGTACTTAAATCATCCTTCAAAGCTTTAAGCAATGTTTCTTTTGTTCTTTTAATAGCTGATATATTAGCCTCTATCTCCTCCTCAGGCTCTTCACTCGGCTCACCGTGAAAAGGTACGTAAAGCAGACCTTTAGTATCTAATATGAACTCTAAAGTTTTTAGTGCCGATTCAGTATCATAAGCATACGGTATAACATGTTTACTCAAAATATTGATACCCGTGTAAGCATCTGCAACAAAAAACACTTGATCAGTTTGAATTCCAATCATTCCAGGTGAATGACCACGAAGATCAACTAACTTCACCGGTAACTTTACATTCTCTATCGGCTTCGCATTACTAGGTTTAGCCATGAAAAATTTTGAAAGCAGTTCCGGAACAGGGCTTCCACCGTAAAGCATAACAGGCTCCAACTTAGGATTTCTAATATATGGAATCTCCTCCAAAGGCCCAAAAATATCTACACCACTACGTTTTTCTATAAAATTGTTCCCTCCTATATGGTCAGCATGAGAATGAGTATTTAAAACAGCCTTTAACTTACAATTTAAAGATTTCACCACATTTAATGCTCGGCGCCCTTGATCATCATCTAAACCCGTATCAATCACATAACATTCTTTATCTATACAAATTAAACCAACAATAGTTCTTCCAGGAATTCTGTATGCTCCATTTCCTAATTCTTCAACTTTAACCAACCTAAGCACCTCAAATTACAATGTTTTTCAATCTATAATAACGTTTGTACTTTGTTACATTCGGGATGCTTGGTTTTTAACTTCACCTTTTACAGCATCTTCAACTTCCACTCTTAGTCTCAGCTCAGATAAATAGCTGATCAGCTTTGAAACATTATCGGATTTGTTAAAGAATTCTTCGCCAAGAATTTCACGTAAAGTTGAATATGTAAGAACGTTTTTCTCAGTGAAAAAGGAATCTAAAAACTGCATCCATCCCTTACGTAAATCACTATATGCTTTGAACACTATAGCGAATTGAAGAACTATCAAAACGTAAGGCAACGGGTTAACCAGACAAAAAACATAGAGGGGAGGTAGAAAGCCGCTAACGAAACTCCCCAGCTTTCCTCCAAATCTATTACTAACATGATATATTATGAAAACCGTGCAAATAGTAACTAGCACCGTAACTGGAAAAAGCACGAAGGAAAGTGAGCTATACAATTTTTCAATAAAAATCGAAGGAAGAAACAGAGCAAAAGAAAAACCAATGGAAAAACTAAACGCGACAGGTATCATGAAAAGCATAGATGAAGCAAGACCCATTTCCCCGGTCATTGGTACAGGGCTATTTGAACGCAACAGCACAATTAAAGTCACAGAAACCAGCATTAACAATCCAGCTAACATTCTTACAATCCACAGTATTTCAGTCATCATTTCTGGGGTGAAATGTAGAGGTATAATCAAAGTAAATTTTATACACGTGATTATCAGCAAAACAATTGCCGAAGCCCCAAATACTATTGAAAGCAGGTAACGAGTCCTATTTTCAAGAAATTTTTCAATAGTTTCTTTAAGATTCTCCACCCCAATCATCACCAATTAGTTAACAAGCTCAAGTTCATCAATCAAAGATATACTACGATCCCCATAATTAAAATAGCATAAAAATCTACTAATAATCTTCTGTCCAAATTACATGTTTATTTTAAAACTCTTGTCATTTCATCATATTCTCAATAAAATACTTCGTTACAAGAAAAATGACTAAAAATAAGGTAAAAGAAAAATGTGTGATAGGTCATAACCTTGGTTTTATCAGAATATCTTCCTGTACTAACTTAAGCATGTTCTATAAGTCCACTTCCTGTTATGCAATCGCAGTAGCTTGGAAACAGATAGCAATATTTTTGTTTCCTATCACGATACCCTCGACTAGACCCATATATCTCTGGAAAATTTCAAAGCGCCTGTTAAGATCTTCTGCCACTCTTTTAAACAATGTCTTAGGGAATTCCAGCAGCGTCTTTCAAAACTCTAGAAGATTCTCCATAAAGCTAATATATGCTTTTTCCAACTTTTCTACCATTATCTTCTTCTAAATTCTTGTTTAGCTATTCTTGGATTTGGGCTCCACAGTTCGGACAGAATACATAGGTGCTGTGAACCTCCCTGCCACAGGAGGGACATCTAACTATAATTCTCCTCTCTGTTGGCACTGCTGGTGCAGAAACATGAGGCACAGTTGGTTTAGTTACGGGTTCGCGAGCAGGCTTCTTCATTATGAGAATTACTCCTAGCGACATGAGGCCTGCTGAATAAACAGTAAAAACTATAACTGCCATTTGAATAATAAGTGGTCCCATTGCATATTCAGATAGATGTGCTAGGATCTCAATCAGGAGAAAAGAACCTAGGATCGTATCGATAACTCCGAGAGTTCTGTTTGATCCTTTGTTTGAGAAATGAAGCATGGTTAGAAACAGCCATATGATTGTAACAAATATAGTTGCCTCGAAAGCCCCATGTGGAAGCGACATTACTGTTAAAACAATGACAAAAAGGATGACGCCGATGAATATATAAAAGCTGACCAACCTTCTAAATGAAGATGACATTTTAATTCAACTCCTTAAAACCACATTTATCGTTAGAACATATTTAAAATATTTTTCATTTTCCACTTGTATCACCCCTTTCATCATAGCTGAATGACGTAAATAGTTCAATTTCTTCGTAATTTTCTCTGCACTTAGACTTCACTGTAAAATCCTCCGAAAAATCATTAAAAGCTCCATCGCCTCAATCTCGACCTCAACGATATCTAATGTCTCTTTCGCTATCAAGGAACTTGAAGAGTTATAAGAAGCTGAATATTCCTTTACATATAATTGTGATGCTGTTATAGTTCCTGGTATCCTCCACATAAAAAGTGAATAAGAGCGAGATAAAAGAAAAAGGGGAGAATATATAGGGTGATCTAATGTCGCTCTCTGAAGTAAAATATTGCACCGATAACAGCGACTGTAACTACTGCTGCACCAATGATATGAATAGTTTTGAGTCCTCCTGTACTAGGAGCAGTGGAGGGTACTGTAATGGTTATTTCATCGTATGCGGAGTTACCTGCATGGTCAATAGCGACAACACGAATAGTATGAGAGCCTGTACCAAAAGCTAAAGTAATAGAACTAGCGCTGCCATCTAAGGTAGCAATTAATGAGTCATCAGCATAAATTTGAAATTCTCTGATACCAAAATTATCGCTAGCACTCCAAGAAACGACAACACTCTCACCAGATAGCGTAGCTCCATCTTCTGGATTCGTGATCTGTATAGTTGGGGCTGTTAAGTCTACCGTTACCGTGACCACATCCTCAGCTACGTTTCCCGCCTTATCATACGCTTTAACTTTAATTTCATGCCTTCCCTCTGCTAAGGTTAACAGATACGATGTCTGATCTGGTTGAAACGTAGCGTTTAGTGATCCATCCACATAGATTTCTATCTTATCTAACCCTGATATTTCATCCGACGCAGACCAAGCAACACTAATTAACGTGGTGTTTACATATAACCCGTCTTCTGGACTTATTATCTGTACTGTGGGAGGCTCAGTTTCTGTCACAGTATAACTATATATTTTTGTTTCTTGTTTATCACCGTCAGCTTCTTCTGCAACAATTTTAAACTTTACTTGAGTGAAAAGTGGTTGAGGAGGAATACTCGTTTCGTAATAAGCTCCCCCCTGAATCTGTGCCATCTCTTGAATATACCAAGTTGTATCATCTATCGTCCAGTGTAATTGCACAGAAACTGTAATGTTTAATAAACTGGCAACAGCTGCTTTAACGGTTACTTCGTCGGTAGGCAGAGGAATTTTGGGAATATACGATATATCAGATATAATAGGCTTTCTAAAGTCGTAATTTTCACCGAATACTAAAACAACAAGTTGAACTCCTATTGTTATGTTATAGGAGCCGCTTAAACCTTTATTTATTAGTCCTATAAATGCGGTTCCATTCATAGGAGATGCATATTTTATTGTTCTCGTCCCAACGTAAATATTTGTCCTATTGCATGCCTTTACTAAACCCCTCTGATCAAGCCCCTCAATCCATATAACTGCTCCCGAATCTTCGTCCATTTTTGCTGATATTATTGCTCCTAAAGGTGCATGAAAAGCATAAGCCCTTAAAGAAGACGTACTAGAACTAGACCCTATAGATCCAGAATATGCTCCCGGAAAAACCTCATAGTTACTTGTTCCCTCGAAGATTAGTGTATAGTTTGCTAAATAACCAGTTTTCGACGATATTAATATAATGTAATCTCCGTCCATAACAGTATTAAACGATACTTCAGCTGGATAATTAGCCAACGATCTATGCACTAATAGGTGTGAACCATATGGATCATACACATTAATGATAAGATCGGATGTTGTTGTGGAATTCAAAGTAAGATGAACAAAATGATATCCATCAGATGGAAACTTATATCCAGCAAACCCAACATAGCCCGCTAGTTCCTCCGAAAGCGATGTCTCAGGTTCTAATAAAACTGGTACTGCTTCCTTAGCATACGTAACCGTAAATGAACCATTCCCCAATATGCTACGAACTTTAACAAAATATAATCCAGATCGAACAGCAGCGAAAATAACTCTGTCCGGATACGACGTAGATTTAGTTCTAGCTAATATCTCCCCTTCATAGTATACATATATATTAGCATCTGTTCCAGCAGGACCCGTTAAAGTTAACCTAATTTGTTCCCCAACACTCGCATTCATGTAAAAACCGTAATCAGCACCCTCTATAGTAATTGTACGTGCGTAGGTACCAGGAGATACGAAAGAAACTTCTGAAGGTGTGAAAACCCGGATATAATCAGAACTTGGGCTATATAATTTTAGTAATATGTACGTATCTTTATGTACTGTGATATTATTAATATCCATTTCTCCGTATCCTGCGGTTACAAGAAGATTCAGATCTTCGTCGTAAATATAAATTTTAGTATAATGCTTCTTGTATATCTTTGTTGTGGTTTCCTTAGGCATTTTTAGTGCAAACCACTTCCAATAGCCATAATCGCACCAGTAGAATCCTTTTTCTCTTATTTCTACTTCCACAGGAATCGTTACTGTTAATGTGTAGCTTGTTGCATTTGTTACTGAAAATAACAAGTAATATGTTTCATTTGCTGGTGATACGAAGCGTTTTATATAACTCGTAAGTGAGGCGCTAGAATATTCGTTATCTACTGTGTACTTTAATGCTAGTGTAGCATTATATATTTTCATTATTGTTGTTCCATAGGTCATTATTGCACATATATCATCTATTTTCCAGTAACTGGTTGATGAACTTCCATTATATCTGAATCGTAATTGTATTCGCTCCCCAATGTAATTTGATATATCGATTTCCTTTTTCTCCCACGTAGAAGAGTTATAACTTATTGTTAGGATCGTGTTCCAAGTTACCTTACCATCAGAGGACACATCCACATAGTAGCTACCGTCATATATTTCTTGTTTCTGCCAAAATACTAGTTTTGCTGTTCCCTTTTTTGCTGCTGTTAAATCGATTACTGGTGTAATTAGCATTGATTGCCCGGTTTCATTAACATTCCAACAATATGTTGCGCTATGGTAATCCGAATCAATCAGTGTCCAGTTTCCATCTATCTCCCATTCTGATACATCGCCTTCCAGATCATCATCGATTACTGTCTTGTTTATGTAGCTGTCCGGCGTTGTTAGATTTATCTTGTATATTGAATCATTTGTTGTAGTTATCTTATATATTATGGTTGATGTTGGGTTTGTTATTTGCTCTGTTGCTGTTGTACCGATTTCAAGTAGGTATGGGTCTGTTGCTATTATGTTTAGTCCCATGGTTCCATCGTCACCGCTTCTTTTTGCGTACACTACGATGTAGTATAGTTCTGGGTATAGTATGGCGAAGTCTACCTCGTCTGGGTACTCTGTTCTTTCACTATATGCGTGTAGGTTTCCGTTTGAATCGAATATATATAGGTTGTAGTCTGTTCCTACTGTTCCCGTTAGTGACGTTGATGCTTGGCTTGTTCCGTTGAAATTTACATAGTATCCCGTGTATTCCCCTGGTGATAATGTTTGGCTTACTGTTCCTGTTGTTGTTTCTATTGCAGTTAATTTGTAAACTGTTGCGTTGAATATTGCTGTTGTTGGTTCCGGGTTTGATACTTGTAACACGTATCTACCAGTTGTCCATGCTACGAATATTATTGTGTTATAATCCACATATGCGTGTCTCAACTCGTTTCCTAATGGATCTATTACTTTGAATTTTAATTCTATTAGTGTTTCAGAAAAGTTTGCTTGTATTACATCGCACTGCTGTAAATCGAAAGCATATGCCCTAATGTCTCTCCCAGAAATTTCATCGTATATGGTGAGAGATTCTAAGTTACTTATTTGACTAGTTTTTAGGGAAATACTGTTTCCTTGATGGATGTAGTTATTGGTTGTATGCTTTTCCGGCAGGTTCTTTATAGAAGTAGCTGTGGTTATTGTTGATTCTTGCCATGTGATAGGCAAATTAATAGTCACTACCATGAAAATGCATAATAAGATCAAAGCTTTTAAAAAAACTTTTTTACGCATCTTAATTCTATCCTATCCGTTTATTTAATGTTATATTTATGGTATTATAACCTAGTGCTCAGAATGAGTCTCGTTTGTTTAATTTCGCAATTTAGGATTTCATATCCACTTTATCAACATATTTTTCCCATTCTTCATTACTCTAGGTTATAATACCACAAATATACAGACTAAAGGTTTCTTTTTCCTTTTATTTAAATTTTACTGTTCAATATGTCCAGTCGTTATTTTCCGATGTTTCATAGCATTGAGCAATAGATCATTTTCTTCTATTTGTAGGTTGGAGTTTAACCAACACTTCTTCGTTTCCAGCCTTTCTGTTAATCATCTAAAATTGAAAACCAAATAATCTAAGGTAGATAACAGTTTGATGGGGAGACTATATGGTGAGGTTAATATATTTGTAAGCTATAATTTAATACACTTATCATAATCAGTTTTAGGGATGGGGGTTTCTTTTGATTAAAACACCTGAACAGTATAAGGAAAGTTTAAGGAAAATGCGTCCAAATATCTACAAGTTCGGTGAACTAATTGAGGATGTAACTACGCACCCTGCGACAAAAAGATGCGTTACCTCTCATGCAAAGGCTTTTGAAGCAGCACAAGACCCAAAATATCAAGACTTAGTAACAGTGGAATCTAAATTAACGGGCGAAAAGGTAATGCGATGGCTAACAGTCATGGAAACACCGGAAGATGTAATAAAAAACTGTAATTTCAAACGATTAATGTATAATTTAACAGGAACATGCACCGGAGCATTATGCGTAGGTTGGAATTGTTTACAATCTATGTGGGCAGCTACCTACGAAATAGATAAGAACGAAGGAACAGACTATCATAAAAGACTCAAAAAATGGCTAGAATACGCGCAGCAAAACGCTATAACGGTTGCAGGCGCCTTAACAGATCCAAAAGGAGACAGAACTTTACCGCCATCAAAACAAAAAGACCCAGACTTATATCTACACATAGTAGAGGAGAGAGATGATGGTATAGTTGTACGTGGAGCAAAAGTAATGATAGCAGGAGTAGCTGCTGCAAATGAAATTTTTGTAATGCCTACAACTAGCTTAAGGGAAGAAGACAAAGACTATGCAGTGTCCTTTGTAGTGCCTAGAGATGCTGAGGGAATAACAATTGTAGAAGCAAGACATCCAGATGATGCAAGAGAACTAGAAGGCAATGGATACGAATTACCAGCAGCAGGAACAGGAATAACACAGGCATGGATACTTTTCGAAGACGTATTCATACCGAAGGAAAGAGTTTTCATGTGTGGAGAATGGAAATACGCACTTAAAGCAATAATATACTTTACATCAGCCTATAGAGCTCTAATAGGATCATGTGTAGCAGGACAAGGAGACATAATGGTAGGATCTGCAGTCTTAATAGCGAGAGCCAACGGTTTATCAGAAAAAGTGTTTCGAGAACAATTAATCAAAATGATCATTAACAATGAAACAACCTACGGAATGGGCATAGCAGCAGCAACTTTAGGCGAAAAACATCCATCTGGCGCATGGATACCAAACGCACTACTAGCAAATGTAAACAAAGTACACGTCGCAACACTACCCTATGAAACAAAGGTTCTATGCGAAGAAATCGCCGGAGGAATAGGAGAAACAGGCTGCATGCCTTCATGGAAAGACCTCAAAAACACAAAATACGGAAAACTACTAGAAAAATACCTTACAGCAGCAGCACCCGGAGAAGCAAGAGCAAGAATTGCATACTTAATCCAATGGTTAACTTGTGGCGCAGGAATACCAGGCTGCATGCACGGAGGAGGATCCCCAGCTGCAGCAAAACTCATGATTCGTGCAACAGCAAAATGGGACCAATACATAGAACAAGCAGCAAAACTCGCAGGAATCAAAAAGGAAGACATCCCAGAAAAAAGATAGATAAACCCAAACAAAATAGTTCTATTCCAACCTTTTTTCCATTTTAATTAATACTAAAATAGCAATTGTAAATGATAACTTGTAAAAATAAAGAGACAAAAACTTATCAAAAATTTATTTTATTTGACTATTATATTTTTATCAAAATAAAAACAAAGACAGCAGTCCATGAACAATTTCACATCCTAAAAGGTGAAAGATAAAATGGAAATAAAAAATAAAGTTGCCCTTATCACCGGTTCTAGTAGAGGGATAGGAAAAGCAATAGCATTACGGCTAGCGAAAGAAGGAGCGAACATTGCAATCAATTATCTAAAAAACAAGGAACAAGCCGAAAATGTCGCCAAAGAAGCTGAGAAACACAGAGTAAAAGCCAAAACATATCAAGCAGACGTTTCTAATTATCCGGAAGTTAAAGAGATGATTCAAAAAATAGTTAATGACTTTGGCACTATACACATTCTCATAAATAATGCAGGTATAATTCCACAACACTTCTCCATACTCGATATTCCTGTGGAAGAATGGGAGAAAATCCTGACCGTAAATCTTACTGGAGCTTTTAACTGTACAAAAGCAGCGGTTCCAATCATGATAAAAAATGAGGAAGGAAAAATAATTAACATATCTTCGGTTGCAGGAAAAATGGGTGGCACAGTAGGCCCACATTATGCAGCATCTAAAGCGGGAATAATAGGAATGACATTTTCTCTCGCCCAAGAACTACTAAAATACAATATAACAGTTAACGCGATAGCTCCAGGGCCAATAGAAACAGAAATGATAAAAAATCTCCCAGAGGAAAGGAAAAAGAAAATACTGAGTAGGGTACCTATGGGAAGATTTGGAAAGCCAGAAGAAGTTGCAGAAACAGTAGTATTCCTAATAAAATGCGACTACATAACAGGAGAAGTCATAGACATAAATGGTGGATACTACATGGACTAAACACTAACTACGATCAACAAATCTTCCGATATTAGCCTGACTAATAAAATAAAAGGTTATAGTATTAATATGGCAACTTATAGTGCTTTACCACGATGTCTGCTATACCAAGTTCCTCAAGTACGCTAATTGGAACCTGCATACTTACTTGAACTATTCCCGGCAATCTTCCAATCTCAACAGCCCCAGTAACCGTAACTCTGTTACGAACTTCCTCAACACTCATGTTAAATAGTTTTGCTGCTCTTTGAAATCCGTTAGCTGCCGCATCATTGATTGTTGGACCAGAACCAATAATTTGCACAGGCGCCACTGGTTCAGGTTCAATACCATATTTTTTAGCTAAATTAGCTATTTGATCCCATTCATCTTTACGCCACGGCTTAGCCAAAGGTGGCAAATCCTCCTCCAATGGCAGCAAAATAGGTCCTTCAAGACTTAAACCTTTAATCACCTCAACCTTAACTCCAACTTCAGCAGTAATATCGGTGGTGTGCCCTGCAACTTCACCATCACCTTGCATAGCATGAGCATCACCAGCATAAACCCCAGCACCCTTAACCTTAACAGGAGCAATCACAATTGTTCCAGCTCTAACCGAATTTACATCCAAATGTCCATCAGTCAAATCCCGTTCATATTGTTCCTGCGTAATTCTATATGGATGCGGAGCATTGATCAAAAAGTATCCAAAGTCTCCAGCATTATGCGAATCAGGAATATCCACCGCTGGAACTGTTCCAAGCTGTCCCATAAATGGCCTAACCCTCGAAG
>Ga0209426_1001111_pt1 | contig 19209 bp, 25 predicted proteins | sample Deesub1362B_J571_FD_187697 | JGI IMG/M metagenome (GOLD analysis project Ga0209426, IMG submission 187697) | Deep oceanic, basalt-hosted subsurface ecosystem from Juan de Fuca Ridge flank, Pacific Ocean, CORK Borehole 1362B_J2.571 (SPAdes)... ...
AAGCCGGTGCACATACCCAGAATTGAGGTTATTTCCTCGAAGATGATGGAGCAGAACGTCAAGAAGTCCCTCCAGATTATAATCCTTTCGCTGCTGAAGCAGCAGCCCATGTGCGGGTTTGACATAATCAAGAGCCTGGTGCATAACTTCAATGTGCTTCTCAGCCAGGGAACTGTGTATCCAATTCTATACTCTCTGGAAAAGGAGGGATACCTCAAGACAGTCATAAAGTCGGATAACAAGACAAAGCTGTATGTGCCCACAGAGATGGCCCATGAGTACATAGAGCGCCAGATACGGGAGTATATTCAGGCTCAGGAGAAGATACTCGCCCTTATTGCGAGGGGGTTGAAATGAAGATAATGGTCGTGGACGACGACGATATAATAATCGAAGCCATGAAGAACATCCTCACGCCTGAGGGGTTCACAGTCATTGGCGCAAGAAGCGGTGAGGAGTGCCTGCAGATACTCGAGAAAGAAACACCTGATTACATATTCATAGACATACAGATGCCTGGTATGGACGGCTGGGAGACACTGCGTGAGATAAGGAAGAGGGAGGAGCTTTGCCACATTCCCATTGCAATGCTCACCGCCCAGCCTCTTACAAAGGAGACTCTGAAAAAGGACGACATCTACGCGCTGGTGGACTACGTGGTCAAGCCCTTCACTAAGAGAGATATAATAGAGACACTGAAGCAGGCGCTCGTGCTCGTCTGAGACGCTCAGATTTTTTTATGTTTTTTCGTCAAGGGTTGGATTTGGCTTCTCGCGCTCGGAGCAGCTACTATAAAGCCGAGATGTTTGATGCTTCGCTGAGGTGTCTTTTACTTCTATTATTTTTGGTCTCCATATTTATCATGCTGAGCCTCTAAAATCCACCATCCTGGGTGTCTTTAGTTAACCGTTTCTGTGCTTAATTTTCAGTGTGGCTCCTGAACATTTTTGTTGTGTGAGTTTAGAATGTGACCGAGAGCGGGGTATGGAGCTTGTGAGCAGGATTCTCAGCTAGCTGAGAGCGCCGCAAAAAAATCAGAAGGAGCTGGACAATTCAGTGCCAACCAGCGGGAGAAAGCTACAGGCTTTAATTTCCAGAGAAACCTTTTCGTTGATTCCCACGCGCACTACGTGTTCTCAATCAGAAGACGAACCCTGCCATAGTTTGGATTGGATGCAGCCGGCGGCCGGCGGGTTCACACCCAATTTCTAACGAAGATAGAGCGAATCCCGCTGGGCGAGACGCGGGTGAGTTCGCTCATTGTTCCACCCACTGGCAGGATTGTTATTGTGAACTCCCTGTTTCCTTCAAGTGGGTATGCCTTTCCATCAGCCTCTATCCAGAAGTGCAGCTCCACATATTCGCCCTTCTCGAGCACATTGTTTTTGTTCTGCTCAAACACAGGTACAACATAGAAGTCAGCTATGCCGTTAGCTATACCAGCGCTGTTGTTTGTGCTATTCTCAGCTAGGCTCAGGTCGTTGGTAATCGTTGCATTGTGGGTTATTCCACTTATGTACACGTCTCCGGAGTAGTAGTTTAAGATTATGTCGTCGTAGCGTATCTCAGAGCTTCCCGGCGCAAGAGTTACCAGGATTATAAGCTTGGTTATGTTCGGACCACCGTTGTTCCAGGTTTCGTTTGCATAGGCGTAGCCGGTTAGGTCTACGATCTTGATATTTGTCGAGACCTCCTTGGTCGCCTCCTCGCCGGTAGACCTGGCCTTGGATTGGAGCGTACCCGTGGTTTTAAGGAGCACACCCGCGGTAATTGCAGCTACCATTACCATTGCTATGAATACTATCAGCGTTCCAATACCAATCTGTGCACGGTTGTTCATTGAAATCGCCGGCACTTTAATTTTTATTCCCCCGTTCTAATCTGGTAGAGTATATATATAAACATTTTTTTTCTTATTCTGAAAATTGGCTAGGTGTTAAAGTAATATTCGTCCCACACATCCATTTTCACCAGAGCTTTGACGACGTAGCGCCCCGAGGAGAGCGCTGTTATGTTCGCCTCAAGCACTTCACCAGGGTCCCACAGAGAGTTATCGATGTTTGTGCTCCTGTTTACTATCCTCGTGCCGAGAATGCTCACTCTCTTCCCGTCCAGAAAGAGTATCAGGCTATCCTGCGTTAGCACTGTGCTGCCCGCATTCAGGATGTAGACTGAAGTGTTGTCGCTTCCAGGATAAACATGAATCACCTTTATCTCGGTGTTCAGTCTCTCTGAGATAAGATTGGACTTCTGGGAGATTCCAGTCTCGACCGTCTGAGAGGCGTCGCTGACTACACCTGCCACGCCCGCTGCAATAATTACGGCTGCGATAAAGAAGATTGCATGCGCCGCTGTGGTGCTGAATCCCATCCGCTAACCTCCTTTAAACCTGTAATCAGGAGTCCACAGGTTGCTGTTGAGCACTGCTACATGGTTCCAGCCCTGCTCTATGCTCGCGGTAAGGTTTATTTCTATTATCTCATTCAGACCCCAAAGCTCGCTTCCACGCTGGTTTATCACCTTTATGGAAGAAGGCTCAACCCATTCCCCATTTATCCTCACCTTACTCTGGTTTGGATCAAGAGCTACGCCTCCAATATTTTCCACATAGATGGAAAGGTTATTTCCCTCAGCATTCACATGCACCACCCTTATTCCCCCAACAAGCTTATCCTCAAGCTCCGACTTCTTTGCCAGCGCATTGCTCTCCATGTGAGACACCTGCTGGTTCAGCACACCCACCAGGCTTGCGGCCACCACCACTACGCCGATGAACAGTATCACCGAGGGCAGGGATTCAGACATGGCTAATCCCACCCGTAGTTGTAGCTATCCGCAGGCAGGACGTGCGCATGGGGCAGAGCCTCACCCACGCGGTATTCGTCCCAGACGCCGTTTTTCACAATCACCTTCACGCTGCTCTGCACACTGCGCTGGGTGGTTATCTCTACCACATCCCCGGGTCTCCAGTAGAAGCTGGGAGAAGTATTCGTGGCCACAAACTTGCTGGTTGCGATGGTTATGTTGAACCACCCCACTATACCATAAAGCTGATCAGGAGACGGTGTGGAGGGGTTGTATACCTGGGTGTCGTCCTGGGTTGTTAGGGTTAGAGGCGGATTTGCACTGCTGTCGTGATATGCACCCTTAACCAAGTAGGTCTTGTTAACATAGCTCACCTGGAAGTAGCCAAGGGCGCTCACGGTATACGCATCGCTCTCGAGCCACACGCCATCTACAACCAGAAATAAATAATCAGGGTCTAAAGTGGTGCTCCCTGTGTTCTCCACGTAGATTAAAGTATTTCCTCCGCTTTTGGTTACATTCACTATCTCTATTTGGGTGCTTAGCACCTCCAGGTCTCGCTTTGACTGCTCCTTTATATTCTCGGCAAGCGTGGTCAGGTAGCTCTCGCCAGCGCTTAAAAGCTCCACCGCTGCAGTTATACCTGCCATAAAAATTATGAGAAAGGCGGCGGCGGTGGAAAATCCCAAGTCACCACCCCCTCAAACTATGCCCGACTCATCCAGCTGGTTTACCACCTCTGAATAGAGGGTGGGGCTCACCTCCAACCCCTGGAGCTTGATTATGAAGAAGAGGGAGATAATGTGCTCTAAGATAGTGAGTTTCCGGTTGCCTCTAGAGGCGCGTGTCCCCCCGAGATCGCGGGAATACTTTATTATCTGGTCCCTTACCTCCCTGGTTATCCAGCCCACCTCCTCGTAGAATAGGAGCGTCTTTATCATTCCCTGGTAGCCCACCTTCTTTATGAGGAAGTCAAGCCACTTGAAGAGGAGAAGCAGTGAGTTGGGGTCGTTGTTTATCTGCGTCAGCCTCACCCGCTCGCCATTTGGCTTGAGGTCCACCATCCCCTTATCTACCACGTGTTCTTCAAGCATGTGCCCCTCTGGAGTAGCGGAAAGCACAGACTTCTCCTTCTTTTCCTCCTGTTCACTGCCATTCCCGTTCTCGGTGCCATTGGAATATCCAATAAATGGATTTATCTCATTGGTCACAAGCTCATAGACAGAGAGCAGACTCTCCATACTTCTCTCAATCTTTGAAATTCTCTCATCAAAACCGCCCACCAGCGTCTCTATCTTTGCCACCGCATCGCTGATCTCTGAAACTCTCTCCTCCAGCTGGGAAATAGCCTCACTGGACACAGACGCAACCTGACCAAAGCCCTCCTCCGACGGAGGACTCTCCCCGAAGGGCGGAGTATCACCTGCTTTATCTTCAGCCTCAGAAAAGAAGGGCGGGAGGTCCTCATCCTCTGCATCCGTCTTCACCACCTCTCCAAAGGGTGGCACCTCTGAATTTTCCTCCTCAAGGGCTTTTTCGTTCAGCTCCCCAAGGTCGATCTTCTTGTCCTTCAATCCGAGGACCAACCCTACGCTAAGCAGTTCAAGCATCAATTTTTATCCCCTCTCTCCTAGTATTATTAACCTGGTTGACAGCTACGTCGCTGACGGGAATCTCACGTCTCATTCTAAGGAGTTCAACTTCTTTCTTCGCAGATCTCAGCTCTCTCTCCAGCTCTTTTACCCTTCTTCTCAGATTTCTTATGTTTATCTCCTTGATTATCCCCAATCTATACCACTTCTCAATTTCTTTTGTTGCCACCTCAGGATTTCTGAGATTCGTGGCACTAGAACTTTTGAACCACTCTTCTAACTCTTTCAGGCTGTAGAGAAGCTCCTGGTCTTCACTGGGCAGGTTTATGCTGTGTACCTCTCCCAGCACAGGCCGCGATATCCTCTTTTTTACAGGTATCGGGTCGCTCACATTCACCCTTCCCTTCAGGAGAGCGCCGTAGGTTATCAGAGCGATGGCGGCAAAGGCTATGTACAGGATAAACCAGGTTGCCAGGTTGCCCTCCTCTGTTACCACAAGATTTACAGGTAGCAGCATTATGAGCATGCCTATTGTCGCTGTCAGTGACCAGTATAGGCTCCACACCACCTTATTCTTCCTTTTTATATAATTCTCAAGTTCGTCTATCAGCACTGCATCAGGTGAGGTCTGGACTATACGCATCCCCCCATGATATAATAACCCCATTTTTCAGTCTATTTAAAAGTTATTTTTCGGAAAATGAAGCTGGAGAAAGAAATAGAGCAGAGTATTTCGAATCTTCTTTCGTTTTTCGAAACTAAACCTATATCTACACATATTGATACCTTTTAATAAGGTGTTAAAAATGTGGAGCTGCCCTGTTTGTGGATCAGTGGAGTTTGTTATGACGCCAAACGGCGGCAAGGTCCAGAAGGTACGTTGCGTTGCATGCGAGCGCACCTTTGTGCTCGATGAGCCCCTGCCCATCGACGGATACAGCAAAAACTGGTAGTTACCCGCAACCGAAGGTTTGCGGTGTGACGGAGTTACCTGGAACGAAGTTCCAGTGTGACGGAAGTTCACAGTTCCCTCACGCCTTGCATAACAGTCTTTACAAGGAGCTTTCCGGAAGATGTGTCAAACTCTACGGTTCTGCCCACACTCCCACCTGTGTCTTCAGCTACTATCTTTATATTCTCTTTTTTAAGGATATTCTTTACAGCAAGAACATTTTTTCTCCCTATGTAGTCATCTTTTGATGTGAAAGAGAACATTTTCGCCCCGCCAGCGATCTTTGCAATAATTCTTGGCTTTGACGCTCCGAGCTTCAACATCTTCTCAATTGCCAGCGGAATTGCAGTGTCCACGTACTTAGCCCTGTTGTCAATGGGATTAAAACCCCTGCTGCTGGGCAGCATTATGTGAGCTAAAGATCCAACCTTGGACTTTGAGTCAAAAAGGGCAACGCCCACGCAGGAGCCCAAGCCGATGCTCACCAGCTTCGCTGGCTTGGTCGCAGCTTTAACGTCGGCGATGTCCACAACAATCACGGGCGGAGACATGCTCAGGCACCTATCCCCACCTTCTCCCTGAGAAGAGCAATTATCCTGTCAAGAGACTCCGGATCAGGCATGAGAAATATCTTCCCTGTTATCTGCTTCGGCTGGAACATGAACTTGGTTTTAAAAAGTATAGCCTCATTCGCTTTTTGCGCCTGCTCCAGCATGATGAAATCGAGCAGCGCGGCAGCCATATCAACCGCCAAGGCGGGAGGCATAGGCATTATCTTCAGCCCCAGAAAGTCTGCAAGGGCATTTGAGAAGTGCGAAGCCATAATGTTGCCCACCTCCTGCAAAACAGACACCTCCATGTCGGAAAGCTCTTCGGATGCAGGGGGCATACCTGTGATCTGGGTCACAAGTTCCACCGCCGAGGCAACATCGAGAAGGAGCATTATGACACCGCATATATCGCCCTGAAGCTCCACATACACACCAGCCACGAGGTCTTCTCCTCCCTCGCTGGCGAGCAGTTCTTCCACAGGCTTTATCTCAAGCGCCGGCACCTCTATGCTCACCTTTGTATTCGTCAGCTCAGCGAGGGAGTTTGTGGCATGACTAGCGCCAATGCTCCCCACTTCACGCAACATATCCATCTCAAGTTCATTCAACATCATCTGCTTTGCCATTCTCCAACCCCCAGAGAAGCTATGTCAAGAATTAGAGACACCCTCCCGTCGCCCATTATGGTCGAGCCTGCAAATCCGCGCACATCTCTAAGCTTTCCATCCAGGCTCTTTATCACTATTTCCTGCTGCCCTATAAGCTCGTCAACCGCCAAGCCAATGAGGTTTCCTCCCTTCTCCACTATCACCACAGGGCGAGCGCGCTTGCCGTTTGTGGCAGTGGCTTTGCCCAGGAGGGAGAGGAGGTCGTACACCGGCAGAATCTTGCCCCTTAGCTGAATAACCTCCTGTCCCATTACAGTGCTTATGTCTTCCTCCTTTACATTCAGAATCTCATTCACATTGTTCAGCGGGATGGCATATATCTTCCCGCCAGCGGAGATGAGCAGCGCCTTTGTTATCGCGAGGGTGAGCGGAAGCTTGAGCACAAACCTTGTGCCCTTCCCTACCTCCGACTCCAGCTCAACAGTGCCACCGAGGGATAGTATCTTGTTTCTCACCACGTCGAGGCCTACGCCTCTTCCTGATATGTCGGTTACCTTCTCTGCAGAGCTGAATCCAGGGGTAAATATGAGCATCTTCGCTTCATCGTAAGACATCTTTTCTGCTTCCTTTTCGCTTATCAAACCCTTTTCCACGGCGATTCTCTTGATCTTCTCCGGATCTATGCCTCTGCCGTCATCGGCTACGATTATCTCAACGTGGTCTTTAACCCGCCTCGCCTTGAGCAAAACTTTCCCAGTCTCGCTCTTCCCGCTCTTCACCCTCTCCTCCGGCGTCTCAATGCCGTGGTCTATGCAGTTCCTCAGGAGATGTACCAAGGGGTCGCCTATCTCATCGAGCACCGTTCTATCCAGCTCTATGTCCTTACCCTCAATCACAAAATCAACCTTCTTGCCTTCCTTCTTGGCGAGGTCTCTGACCATGCGTGGGAACCTGTCAAAGACATACCTCACCTCCACCATTCGCATCTCCTGTACCTCTTCCTGCAAGCTTGTGGTGAGCTTATCAATGTAGGCAAGTGTTTCATTGAGCTCGTCGATGGCATACTTGTTTTTAATCTGGAATAATCTGCTCTTGCTTATCACAAGCTCGCCCACAAGGTTCATAAGAGAATCCAGGCGTTCTATTGACACGCGCACCGTCTGCACACTCTTTACATCTCCCCCGCTTTTCGTCTTATCCTCCTTTGCAGACGACGCCTCGCCAGAGTGAATCTCTATTTTGCTCAGCTCGCTCACTTTTTTAAGCCTTTTCCTTATCTCCTCATCGCTTGCACTGGTTTTCAGAAATATCGAGAAGCTGCGGTCGAAGTTGCCGTCCTCCAGCTTCTCCTCGTCGGGGATACATTTTACAATCTCGCCCAGCTCCCTGAGTTCTCTGAAAGCCATGTAAGCCCTTACCGACTTGAGGGTGCAGTCCTTGTCCAGCTCGATATCAATCCTTTTAACTCCTTTCTCCAGTTTCTTGACCTCACCTTTCACCTCTGCTGGAGTAGTCCTTTCCTCCTTCCTTGTTTGAGCGAATTTGCTCAGTTTCTGGCTAACCTCCTCCGCAGAGATGTTCTCATCATCGCCCTCAGATAGAGAATTCAGCGCTGCCTCCAGGAGGTCCACAGCCTCAAAGAGGACGTCTATAACCTCTGAGGTTATCTCAACTTCCCCATTTCTAACAGCATCCAGAAGATTTTCCATTTCGTGGGTTATCTTGGCCATGCCCTCATAACCCATAGTGGCAGACATGCCCTTAAGGGTATGAGCTGCCCTGAATATCTCAGTGAGCACCTCCTCATTGCCCTTCTCCAGCTCCAGAAGCCCCTGGGTCAGAGAGTTGAGGTGCTCCATCGATTCGCTTACAAAGACGTCCTTATAGCTCTCCATGGACCCCCTTCCCCTCTCTCAAGCTAGCAAAGTTTCTCAATTACCTCAAGCACCTTGCTCTCCTTGAATGGCTTGACGATAAAATCTCTCGCTCCCGCCTCAAGCGCCTCCTTGACCATCGCTTCCTGCCCCAGAGCGCTGACCATCACAATCTTCGCCTCAGGATCCATTGCCATAATCTGCCGCACTGCCTCGATTCCATTCACTTCAGGCATTATTATGTCCATTGTTACAACGTCTGGCTTGAGCTCCTGATACTTCTTCACGCCCTCAGCGCCATTCTGTGCCTCGCCAACGATCTGATGTCCGTTTTTCCCTAGAATGTTCTTCAGCATCATTCTCATAAAGGCGGCGTCGTCCACTACTAGAACCTTTGCCATGCTCTCACCCCCTCCTGTTTACTGGAAGTATGACCCTGCACCTCGTGCCTTTATCACGCCCCATGCTTTCAATCTTAATACTCCCTCCATGGAACTCTATTATCTTCTTGGCAAGGGTTAGGCCAAGACCTATTCCCGGATACTTCCGTGAGGAAGAGGAATCCTCCTGGTAAAAAGGTTCAAAGACCCTCTCCAGATTCTCCTCAGCTATCCCAACGCCTGTGTCCTCCACTGCTATCTCTACCCTACCATCCATTGCAGATGCACTCACCTTCACCATTCCCCCTCTCCTATTGAACTTTATGGAGTTGTCAATTATCTGCTCAACCGCATAGACTAAATAGGCAGGGTCCACCTCAACCTTTGGCAAGGCTTTGACATCCATCTCCACTTTTACACCCCTCTGCGCCGCAAATGGTAGCTTTTCCTTCACAGCCTTGCGTATAAGGGGAATGATATCCTCCTTTCTGAACACAAGCGTCATTATCCCCCGTCGAATCTTTGAGAGCTCAAGCATGCCGTCAATTATCCTGTTCTCGCGCATGAGGTTTCTCCTTGCCATGAGCAGGATGTCCCTCCTCTTCTCTGCATCCTCCTCTTCCATAGCTAAGTCAATGCACCCCATGGATATGGTAAGAGGGGTTTTCAACTCATGGGAAACAATGGAGAGGATGTCAGTGGTTACATCCTCGAGGTCCTTAAGCCTCCTGTTTACATCAAGAAGCCTAGAATATGACCTCTCAAGCTCTGATTTAAGCCTCCGTATCACTCCTGAAAAGTCGGCTATTGCCACGAGAACCCTGCTGACGCGTTGCGCAGAGTCTTTGATCGGATAGAAGGTAAACTGATACGGCCCCGGAATGCCGGTGCATGGGTGTATATCCACTATGTTGAGGGGCTTGCCTGATAAAAATGTCTGCAGAACCGGGCAGGAGTATGCAGAGAATACACAGTTGAATACCACCCTACAGGAGGAGCACATCACCCCATTTCTGGATATGCCAATGAGCTTTGCGAACTCATCATTATATGAGCGTACTCTCATCCTGCGGTCTATCTCAACAATCGCAATTCCTACCTCCTCTTCCCCTTTGGGGACAGCATCGCTACAGTTATTTGAGGATACATGTGCAGACATCCCCAGGTACTGAGCAGCTGGAGTGTGATTTCCCTCCCCCATGTTTATCAGTCTCTCCAATTTTAAAGAGAGAAGAAGTGTTAATAAAGGTTATTTTTCAAAATTCAAAACAGAAAAAAGAAGAAAATGGAGGTGTCTTCTCTTCAACGCGTGGTTGACCTGCGCACATGTTCTTCCAGATCATATGCGATGCTCTGACCTCTGCTGCTGTAGTAGACGATTTTATCCCCCACTATTTCAAAGGCATCGTATCCCATCCTCTTACCCCCAACACTACCCTCTCATACTTTAATATTAAGTTTGTTTTTCGAAGGCTGAGAGTCCCCCTTCAGTTTCGACACCCGAAAAGTTAAGTTAATATATGTAGTTTTAATATCTCATGTGGCATAAGTTCTTGGAAAGGGCATGATATGGAGGAGTAAAATTTGAAAAAAATTCTGATTGTAGACGACGAGAAGGAGATTACTTACTTGGTGAAAAAGTTTCTTGAGCCCGAGGGCTTTGAGGTATTTACAGCAAACTCGGGACAGGAAGCTTTAACCCTTCTTGAGACCTACACACCTGACTTTATATTTCTCGACCTCTTCATGCCCGGCATGAGCGGATGGGATGTGCTCAAAGAAATAAGGAAAAAGTTGAAGCATGTGCCCGTCGCTATGCTGACTGTTCAACCTCTCTACGAGTCAATCGACAGGGAGGAAGTTGAGGATATCGTAGACTACATTACAAAGCCATTTGACAGGGCGGACTTGATAGAGACCCTGAAGCAGGTACCTGGTTTGTTTGAGGAGGATAAAGATGCCGGAGGGGGAAATTTCAGACAAGAAGCTGGTGAAGAGGATAGTTGACCTCGCCATAGATGCGATATTGCTCCTAGATTCCAAAGGTAAAGTGGCGTATTGTATATGCCGCCCTTCTTTCAATCTCTGCAGCGAGCTTATGGGAAAGCCTCTGCTTGACCTATGGCTGCCTGAACTAAGGCGTGAGGGAGAGAGAATTATCCACGCGGCTATGCATGGAAGGATGCTCAGGGGCATAATCTCAGGGTGGAAATCAAGCAGCCATGAGCCAGCAGTGGTTAGCCTCTCCCTCGCACCACTGGATGAGGAAAACCCTGAGAGGGGTGTAATTGTAATTGTAAGGGACATAACCAGAGAAGTAGAGGCAGAGAAGAGGGTTAGCAGATACATTCATGAGCTGATGGAGTACGTTAAGCATGTGGAAAAATCAAACCAGCTTAAAGATACCTTCGCAGATATAATGCGGCATGACCTGCTTAATCCCCTCTCTGCAATTAAAAGTGTGGTTTCCACAGGCAACGTTGAAGAGAGTGGCATAGAGCTTATAAAAAAGAGTGTGGAGAGGATAGAAAAAATAGTTTCCTCCTTCTCCAAATATGCCCTCCTGCACAGCCTTGAGGAGCTTGATTTCCAGGAAGACAACCTTGCAAAGATGCTGGACGAGGTTGTGGATACTTTAGCACCTGTGGCAGAGGATAAGGGTATCCGCATTGTAAAAAAATATCCCGCTGAAATAAAGGCACGCTTCAGTCCCTTTCTGGAAGAGGCAGTCGCCAACCTGCTTTCAAATGCGATAAAGTTCAGCCCCCCTCGCGGAGAGGTAACCCTTGAGGTTCTGGTAGATGAGCCTTATCTCACAATAATGGTAAAGGACCAGGGCATAGGCGTGCCTGACAGATACAAGAGAAGCATATTTGAGCGCTTCGTGAGGGGAAAGAAAGCAGGTATTCAGGGCTCGGGCCTTGGTTTGGCGATTGTGAAGCGCATCGCAGAGCTTCACTCCGGCGAGGTGTGGGTGGAAGATAACGTGGTGGAGTACCAGGATAACTCGGGTAGGGTATATCAGAAGAAACAGGGAAGCGTTTTTGTGCTCAGGATACCTCGGAGCGTGGAATAGAAATATTGTATAACAAGCATTATTCACCAGCTACGCATCACATCTCCCAGGGAGGCTTCTCCTCAGGCTCAGGCACGCTCTCCTTTTTGCTTTTGATCCGCTCCTCTATCTTAGCTATGTCATCCCAGTCTTCCTGAACCTCCTCCCTCGTGGGGTATGCGTTCCTCGCAAAGGTGAGGAACACCTCACCCAGAGGAGTCATCCTGATCTCGTCGCCCTTGCGCTGCACAATCCCGTAGTACTCCAGCACCTTCAGCGCTTCGTTTACCTCCTCTTTCGGCAGGTCGCTTTTCTGCACAATCTCCTGAAGCTGCATGGGGCCTTTCTCCAGAAGATTCAGAAGCACAATATCGCTCGCCGTTGGCAGCACCGAGAAGGCATCTATCTGCTCAAGGCTAAGTTCGTGAACACATGCCTCGCCTCCGGAATTTCTGCACTCCACCTCACGCACTGTGACGCCAATCTTCAGGTTCTCCATGAAAAACCTTCCCACCGCCGTTGAGGTGGTGTGGCATGCCCCACCCGGCACCATTGCGCAGATGTGACACCCCTCAACGCGGAGGCGGTAGGTTAGCGGCGCCTTTATTTCCAGAGAAACCTTTTCGCCGATTCCCGCGCGCACCAGCATGTTCTCAATCAAGAGACGAAGCCTGTCCTCTGCGAAACCACCTACCGCAGAGGAGCGCAGAAACGCTCGCCTCGCAGCCACTGGCACTGTGATGGTCTCAAGGAAATCATTAACCCTCTCTTCAACCTCAAATACCTTCTCAAAGCTCCCTAGAAGCTCTGAGAAATTCAGAGGCTCGCCCTCAAAACCCTGAAGCTCAACATTCATTATCCTTCTAATATCTTCCTCATTCAGGTAGAAGAACAGGTGACAATAAGTGACGTCAGAATCCTGAAGGGAGGTGTTGAAAAAGAGCACCCCATTTTCGCTCACACCGAGAGCCGAAAGAAGGTCTGGAATTGAACGGATCTTGCTTTCGTCCAGTTTAGGGGAGGATACCTTCACATCCACCGCAAAAAAATCAGAAATCGCCTTTACGAAGGAGCTTGCCATCTTCCTGCTCACTTCCTGCAGCAGGCGGTCCAGCTCAGAAACGGAGCCGGGATTGCCTATCCGCTGACCTACCCTCTGCGCCCCTGTCAGCGGATAAAAGAAGAGGATGGTGCCTGTTATTGCATCCCCAAAGGTGTAAGCGCTTACAATCATGCCCTCGTCGCCCACCCTCTCCACCATATCTTTTCCAGCGATTATATCTATAACGGGTGGTGTTATTTCCACCTTTGAGCTAAGTATCTCTGATAGTGAACCTGCAGAGTGGCTGGAGCCTATGTTTCCAACCTCACGCAGCGCATCCTTGGCAAAACTGCTGAGGTTCACTTATACCCCTCCTCCATCATTATGAGCTTACCCTTCTCTGTAAGTATTCCCGCCTCTGTGCATATCCCCTCCCGCTTGAACTCCTCAAGAATGCTCACTATCTCGTCGTAATCCCGTTTTACGAGGGGCATTATGTTCTCAGGCCTTCTCACCCCATGGTAAAGCGCCTTGAGCACAAGTCTCTTGGCATCGGTAAATTTAATAGCACCCACGGTGTCGCTGGCGGTGGGAAGTACACTCATCAATGCATTGTATAGCGAATAGACCTTTGGCTTCTTCCCCCCTATAAAGGTCTTGGTGTTGTCGATGACCATCACCATAATCGAGTTTCCGCCGCTGGCATCCTTTATCTCAGAGATGCTAACATGCTCATTGGGTATCTTTTTCCAGCCCTTATCTGTCTTTATCCATACATTCAAATCTGTCGAAGCCAGGACTATCTTTTTCCAGTCTTTAAAATTGGTTGAGAAATACACATCTTCTACCTTAAACAGAAGCTTCTCCTGCCCCATACATTAGCCCCACTCAGAGATGTACTTTTTGCCGAAAGAGCTTGGCGCGGTCTTCCTGACGCTGGTGGTTTGCCCTGCCTTTGGCTGGAGGATAAGCGTGAACTCCTGACCTGGCTGAATTGGCAGATCATTGCCCAGGTTGTCCTCAATCCAGTAAATTATCTCCACTATTTCGCTCTGCTCCAGTACAGAGTTGGGATTCTGGGGGTTCTTATCTTTTATCCTTCTAATATAGAATTGAGCCACGTCAGTGTCTGTACCATTCACCACATTTTCTGCTTTCGAGATTTCATCATTTAGGCTGAGAATGCCCTGAGATGCATTATTGCTCCCCGTGCCGTTGAATTTTATACCTACTATGTAGTTATTACCAGAATGATAAGCAAGCACTATATCACTGTACCTCACATCGCCGCTGCCTGCGGCCAGCTGCACACGCAGTATTATGGCATTTATCTCCTCCTTGGATGTGTCGTTTACATAACCAATCACATCCATCACCTTCACATTGGTGGAAACCTCCTTGGTAGCCTGCTCACCCGTTACTGTAGCTTTCTGCTGCAGACTGCCAGAGGTGCGCAGAAGAACCCCAGCCGCCACCGCCGATACTAACACCATCGCTATGAAGATTATCAGCGTCCCAATGCCCACCTGTGCCCTGCGGCAAGTCAGCAGATTCCTCCCCATTTTATCTCCCCGTCTTTAATGTGAGCTGATGAGAATTATAAATGTTATTTTTTGGGTTTCGAAAAATAGATAAAAAAGTAAAATAATAGAGGGGATTTTTCTTGTCTATCCCCACTCGGTGGTGTACTTCTGGCTGATAACGCTGGGCGCAGTCTTCTTAACCGTAGTTGTCTGCCCTGCCTTGGGCTGCACTGTTATGATAAACTGGTCGTCCGGGTCAAGAGGTATGTCTGTGCCATCGTTCTTCTCAATCCAGTAGAGTATCTCTATTATCTCGCCCGGCTCCAGCACCTCGTTCTCATTGCCTGAGGAATCCCTGTCCTTCAGCCTGCGGATGTAGAACTGCGCCTTGTCGTAGTCAGTACCAGAGGTGGTGTTCAGATTTTCTATGCCAGAAACGAGGTCTCCACTCTTGGAGTACAGGCTGCTGCTCAGTGAAATTGTGCTGTTGTAGGCAATGCCACTCACGTAGGTGTCGCCCTCCTGGTAGGTGAGCACTATGTCGCTGTACTTCACATCACCGCTGCCAGAGGCAAGCTGCGCCGTAAGGATAAGTGCCCTTATCTGTTTGTTGCTCGTGCTGTCGTTGCTGTAGCCCACGACGTTGGTAACCTTTATGTTCGTGGAAACCTCCTTTGTGGCCTGCTCACCGGTTACTGTAGCTTTCTGCTGAAGTCCACCCGACGTCTTCAGTAAGACGCCCGCTGCAACCGCTGCCACCAGGATCATCGCTATGAAGATTATCAGTGTGCCAATGCCCACCTGCGCTTTCCTGTCTTTGAAAAACTTCTCACCCTTCATATTCCAATCCACCTCCGCAAAATAGGATAGGAGGAAAGGGCAAGGAGGTTTTTCCTCCCTATCCCCACTCTGTTATGTACTGCTGGCTGATAACGCTGGGCACTGTCTTCTTGATGGTTGTAGTCTGACCCGCCTTGGGCTGCACTGTTACGATAAACTGGTCGTCTGGCTCAAGAGCATTACCAGCTGCGGATAGCTCTGTACCATTGTTGAGTGTCAGCCAGTACACAATCTCAATTATCTCACCTGGCTCCAGAACTGTGTTCTCGCTTCCACTGGAGGCCTTATCCTTGAGCCTGCGGATCTGGAAGATTGACTTGTTGTATGTAGAAGCATTGTTCTTTACATTGCTCAGCGAAGCAGTTAGGCTAAGAGTACCATTGTAGGAGATACCGCTCACGTAGGTGTCGCCCTCCTGGTAGGTGAGCACTATGTCGTCGTACTTCACATCACCGCTGCCAGAGGCAAGCTGCGCTGTGAGGATTATCGCATCAACGCGGTTGTTGTTAGTGTTCTCAGTGTAGCCCACGACATTGGTAACCTTTATGTTTGTGGAAACCTCCTTTGTGGCCTGCTCACCGGTTACTGTAGCTTTCTGCTGAAGTCCACCCGACGTCTTCAGTAAGACGCCCGCTGCAACCGCTGCCACCAGGATCATCGCTATGAAGATTATCAGTGTGCCAATGCCCACCTGCGCTTTCCGGTTTCTCAGAAACTCCCCAACCTTCATACAACCCCTCCTTTTATGCTTTTAAGAACTACTCACCCCCGAGAATTTATATATAATTTTTTTTTCGAGCTTCGAAACCATGTCCCAGATTGGGGCAGCATTTTACAACTATTACAAGCATTTTTTGTAAAATAAAGAATTTCAACCCTCCAGAATTTGATTTTACTTGACTAACTGCCACCATGCATTGTGAAAATCAGATAAATCGCAGGAGGTATCATAAGCTGATAAAAATCTATTGGAATACTTATCCAGATAAACTTCCACACGCCATTTTTGATTTTTCGAGTCGTATTTGAATTTCCTATCAGCAAATAGCTTTTCAAGTTCCAGGGAATTTATAATAAAGAAATCATAGTCTATTGCATTCCTCTCCCTTTGGTCAAAATGAACCCCAACAAATACGTAGAAGACGTTCTCGCTGAGTATCTCCCTGTGAAGCATTTTGGAGATCTCCCACCAGTAGCTGTACTGCGCTCCCCTGGGCAGGTATCTGTCAAAGTGTTTTTTGCTCGTTTTTATCTGAAGGGCAATAAACTTATTCCTGTTATACCCCACAACATCTATCCCCTTATCTTTCACAGGAGCAAAACTGCCAAACTGCATGTGGGTAAGGCGATGAAAGACTTCCAGAACACCCAAGCTGCCTGTGTTCAAGGCCTCACACCGAGTAGTTTGAGGCTCATGAAAAAAGATATAATTTTTTTTTCGAACTCCGAAACATTAAAGATTTATAATCTCTGGAGAATGGGCATCTATGGGGGGCAATAAAGGGGAAGAGCTGGAGCAGCAAGCCTACAAACTAGGCTTTGAGGTAGGCTTCCACACCCACGACGAATGGACAAGCTGGGTATGGAGGGAGAAAAAGAAGATATTTGATGAAGCAAGAAAAAATAAAATTCTTGACAGAATAGAATCTGCTTACGAAAAAGGAAAATTTGACGGTTCTTTAAGAAAGAAGAAGATAAAGGAAGGCACAGTTAAGAATAGGCCCGAAATCAAGGTTATAGAAAAACCACCACTTATCTCAAGACCACCGATGACAGATATTATAAAAACTGTCCTTCTGCCAAAATTTCTCAAAATTTTTAAATAGTTTTAAGAAGACTGGTGATTCTTATACCATTTTTAGTTATTTCGAACCTGCGAAGGTTACAATCATGCTTTGTGCCCCGCATTTTTATTATCTGGATGGCCCGTGTCATCTGCGAGTTTGAAAGAAAGTTGTGGAGGAAGATTACCCCATGGGCAAGGAAGTGCTCCGGAAGATACCTCTCCGGATCCGTCATTTCGGAGAGCAGCAGGGTGGTACAACCAATTTTCTGAAGCCCCCGCATAAACTCCCCCATCTGTTTCTTCTCAAACTTAGGATCAGTGCCTATAAATTTGATAGCGGAAATAGAGTCTATCACCAGTCTCTTAATCCCTCTGAACTTCACGTGCTCGGAGATTCTCGAGAGAAGTTGCTTGTAGGTTGGAAACTCCGCAGAGGTCTCCAGCATTTCCCCAATGTCCATGAACAGGAGCTTTCCAGAGGTAATAAGCTCTTCTATTTTGAAGGAAAAGGAAGTCATGTCAGATATTATATTCTCCACATCCTCCACAAGAGAGACAAAAAGGCCACGCTCCCCCTGCCAAGCACCACAGGCAAGGAACTGCACTCCAAAGGTGGTCTTTCCACTGCCTGGAGGGCCACTAACCACATAAATCCTGTTGGGCAAAAGACCGCCCTCAATCAGGGAGTCCAGCCCAGTGATGCCTGTATTTACTCGAGTTTTAGGCCTAGGTGTTCTAAGAGCTGCCATCAATTTCATTCCCCGTATGAAGAGTTCTTAAAGAACTAATTAAAGATTTTTTTTCATTTCTCGAAACATATCCAGAAGGATTAACCTTAAAAGAATCTTATTTAAGCTAAAGTTTAGTACAAATTTCGGAGGTAATGGATGGGGGAGCGCATAAAAGTACTCGTGGTAGACGATTCGGCATTAATGCGCAAGCTGATTTCAGACATGGTCAACTCCTCACCGGACTGCGAGGTAGTAGGCATCGCAAGAGACGGGGGAGAGGCTATTGAAAAGGTAAGCCGGCTTCGTCCGGACGTTGTTACCCTCGACGTGGAGATGCCCCGTATCAACGGCCTAGAGGCGCTGGCGCACATCATGATGCACATGCCCACGCCTGTGATAATGCTCTCTGCGCTCACAAAGGAGGGTGCGGAAACAACAATGAGAGCGCTTGAGCTGGGTGCCGTTGATTTTATCGCCAAACCTGGAGGAAAGAGCATATCCGTGGGCATAGAAGAGATAAAGGAAGAGCTTTTGAAGAAGATACGCGTGGCTGCGCGTGCGAAGCCCAAGAGACTTTATATCCGCCGGAAAAAGAAGCATTTCCTGCCTAAAAGACTACGTGAAAACACGGCCATCGTCTTTGGCGCTTCCACAGGTGGACCAAGCACGCTGATGGACATACTTCAGTCTCTGCCTGAGGACATGCCCCCAGTTTTTATAGTCCAGCACATGCCCCCTGGCTTCACCTCCTCTTTTGCGAAGAGGCTCAACGCCCTTGCACGTTTTGAGATTAAAGAAGCGGAGGATGGGGACGCCATAGAGTCTGGGGTGGGGTATGTAGCACCAGGAGATTACCACATGGTCATCAGGAGGAGTCGCATAAGGCTCACCAAGGAACCAAGGCTGCATGGCGTAAGACCTGCGGTGGACAAGACCATGGAAAGCGCCGCCGAAACTTTTGGGAGCAACACCATTGGTGTCCTCCTTACAGGGATGGGTAGCGATGGAGCAGAGGGACTCAAGAAGATAAAGGACGCTGGTGGCAGGACAATCGTTGAAGCAGAGCAAACCTGCGTGGTGTTCGGCATGCCAAAGGCTGCGATCGAAGCTGGGGCAGCTGAAGTTATTGCCCCCAGCTACAGAATCGCTGATGAAATTATAAGGATGCTGGGAGAATGATCGCAAGCCAAGACTATTTCCCGTTGTTGAAAAGGAAAATTAAGGACATCATCAACTTCAACAGTGAATTCTATGAAGACAAGCATCTGAGGAGGAGGGTTGCAATAAGAATGCGTGCCCTCGACATCGCCTCCTACAGAGAATACCTGAGGATACTAGAAAGAGACAGAGATGAGCGCATAAAACTTTCAAAGGTTCTCACGGTCAATGTCACAGAATTCTTCCGCAATCCAGAGACCTTTGAGGTTATCAGGCGCGACGTATTACCTGAACTGATTAAGCTCAAGCTGA
>Ga0209426_1001112_pt1 | contig 19201 bp, 19 predicted proteins | sample Deesub1362B_J571_FD_187697 | JGI IMG/M metagenome (GOLD analysis project Ga0209426, IMG submission 187697) | Deep oceanic, basalt-hosted subsurface ecosystem from Juan de Fuca Ridge flank, Pacific Ocean, CORK Borehole 1362B_J2.571 (SPAdes)... ...
CTGAAATCATTGAAATTCTCAAACAGGAAGCAAACAATCCTGCATTTCACAGATATTCTCCCTATCAGGGATACGCATTTTTAAAGCAGGCAATTAAAAAGTATTATAAAAAAAGATTTGATGTTGATCTGAAGGATGAGGAAATCCTTGTTCTTATAGGTTCAAAAGAGGGACTTTCACATGTTGCCTTTGTTCTTATTGATGATAACACCTATTCCCTTATTCCTGATCCTGCCTATCCTGCCTATGAACTTGCTTCAAAAATGGCAGGAGGAATTATTTATAAAATGCCGTTAAAAGAGGAAAATAATTTTCTACCCGATTTAAGTAAAATTCCTGAAAACATACTTGAAAACACAAGGGCAATGTATATAAATTACCCTAACAATCCGACGGGTGCTGAAGCAAACCCTGATTTTTATAAAGATGCTGTAAAACTTGCTCAAAAATATGACTTTGCACTCATAAATGACCTCTGTTATGCAGAAATTTATGAGGAAAAGGAACCGATTTCTCTTCTTCAGGTATCAAAGGAAAATACGGTTGAATTCAACTCACTTTCAAAAACTTTTAACATGACAGGCTGGAGAATTGCCTTTGTATGCGGTGATGAAAGAATCGTTCAGAATCTGGCAAAATTCAAAACAGTGATTGATAACTGTCAGTTCGGAGCAATTCAAAAGGCAGCAGAGTATGCTCTTTTAAATTATGAAAAATTGAACAAACCGATAAGGGAAAGATATAAAAAAAGAAGAAAGAGATTAAAAGAAGCACTGAGGGACACGGGAATGGAATTCTTTGATTCACAGGCAACCTTTTACATCTGGGCAAAACCTAAAGGATTTTCAAGTTATGACTTCACAATAGAATTTTTGAAAAACAAAAGAGTTATGACGGTACCGGGAGAAGGATTCGGAGAGGAGGGAAAGGGATTTGTAAGGTTCAGTGTAACGGTTTCTGATGAAAAATTTGATGAAGCCATTAAAAGATTAAAGGAATTTTACAAAAGTTGATAAAGGTATTAAAATTCGGGGGAGAGGTTTTAAGAACAACATCAAGGATTAAACTTGCGGCAAAGGAAGTGGAAAAATACATAAAAAAGGGAGTTCATCCTGTTATAGTTGTTTCAGCAATGGGAGATACAACCGATAAGTTAATAGAACTTGCAAAAAAAATTTCAAAAAGCCCTGATATAAGGGAAATGGATATGCTTCTTACAGCAGGAGAGAGAATATCCATGGCTTTATTTTCAATGGCATTGAGAGAAAGAAATATAAAATCAAGGTCATTGACAGGTTCACAGGCAGGAATTCTGACTGACACAAGACACAGTTCAGCGCATATCATTGAGATAAGGGGTAAAAGAATCCTTGAAACAATTGAAAGGGGTGAAGTCCCGATAATAGCAGGATTTCAGGGTGTCAGCACTGAAAAGGAAGTAACAACACTCGGAAGAGGGGGTTCGGATTTGACAGCGGCTGCAATTGCTGTTTTTTTAAAAGCAAAAGAGGTTATATTTTACAAAGATGTTGATGGTATTTATTCTCTACCACCGAAAATAATCAAAAAATCAAAAAAAATAAAAGAACTTTCCTTTGAAGAAATGTTATTTTTGTCAGAATACGGAGCAGAGGTTTTAAATCCAAGAGCTGTGGCAATAGGAATGAAATATAATTTAAAATTTTACATAAAAAACTTGAAAAAAGAGGATTTTACTGTGATAAAAAAAGAGGCTATTGAAGCTCCCTATGTAAAGGCAATAACCCTGAAAAAGGGAATTGCCCTTCTTGTTCTTGAAAAGGTTAAAGAAAACTTTGACATACCTCAAACTGCCAAATTTTTAAATGATAACAACATAAATGTTTTATTCTTCATGCATGGAATAAGGGACAAAAGAGGAGTTGACCTTTCCTTCGCAATAGAATCAAAAAATATAAATAAAAAAATCTTAACCAAAATAGAAAAGTTATACAGACCTTATAAAATAAAACTTATGAAAAAACTCGGAGCACTTACAATTGTCGGGTATGGAATCGGAGATTCTCCTGAGATTCTCGGTGAATCCATGAAAGAACTTGAAACAAAAGGAGTGCATATATATGCAATCTTTTCGTCAAAACCGGGAATAATTTTTGTTTTAAAAGAAGAAGACCTTTTAAGGTCCCTAAAAATACTTTCAATAAAATGGAAATTAACATCCTAAGAATAATTGAAAGAAAAAGAGATGGAAAAACATTAACAAAAGAGGAAATTGAGTATTTTGTCAAAGGTGTTGTTGAAAGAAGTATTCCTGATTATCAGATTTCTGCTCTTTTAATGGCAATATATTTTCAGGGGCTTAATGATGAAGAAACTTTTATTCTCACAAAGGCAATGAGGGATTCCGGTAAGATGATTGATATTCTTGGTGTATCTCCTCTTCTTGATAAACACTCAACAGGTGGTGTGGGAGATAAGGTATCTCTTGCTCTTGCCCCGATTGTGGCTGTTTACGGAATATATATTCCCATGATTTCAGGAAGAGCATTAGGACATACCGGAGGAACTGTGGATAAACTGGAGAGTATACCGGGGTACAGAACAGACTTAAGTGTTGATGAATTTAGAAAAATTGTGAAGACGGTTGGATGTTCAATAATAGGGCAATCCGAGGAAATCGCTCCTGCTGACAGAATCCTCTATTCCATAAGGGATGTAACAGGAACCGTGCCATCAATTCCCTTAATAACTGCAAGTATTCTTTCAAAAAAATTATCGGTAAATCTTGATGGTATAATTTTTGATGTCAAAACAGGATTTGGGGCTTTTATGAGAAGATATGAGGATGCGGAAAAACTTGCAAAATCCCTCGTAAATGTATCAAAAAAGATGGGTGTAAATGCAAAAGCACTTATAACTGATATGAATGAACCTCTGGGAAGTATGGTCGGAAATCGGCTTGAGGTTATGGAAACAATATTTTATTTAAATGGTGCTGTAATAAAAGATTTTGATGAGGTGGTAAAAAATCTTTCAGCTCAACTCCTTATAATGGGAGGAAAAACAAAAAGTATTGATATAGCAAAGGAAATGGTTGATAATGCAATAAAAAATAGAAAAGCTCTGAATAAATTTTTTGAAATGGTAAAAGCCCATGGAGGAGATACAGAAGTTCTTGAATTTGCAAATATTGATAACTTCATAAGAGCAAATTGTATAGAATTTGTTGAAGCGGATGTTGAGGGTTATATAACAAAAATGAATGCAAGATTTGTGGGTGAAGCTGCAAGACTCTTGGGTGCGGGAAGGTTCAAAAAGGATGACAAAATTGACCCTGTGGCAGGTATTATAATACATAAAAAGGTGGGTTCATATGTGAAAAAAGGGGATAAAATTTTTGAAATAAGATGTAACGATGAGAAGAAAATTGAAAAAGTTAAAAAAATACTATCTCATTCTCTTGATTTTGATATAGGAAAACCTCTTGAAAGACCGTTAATTTATAAACTCATCCAATAAATGCTACCTTTAAAAGACAATATACCTTCACGAAGATTTCCCTTCTGGACATATACAATAATAATCACATGTGTTGTAATATTTCTGTATGAATTCATACTCCCACCTTCAGCACAGAGAGCATTTATATACAAAAATGGATTTGTTCCCTATCTCTTCTTCAAAGACCCCATAGGAAGATTCCCCACACTTTTCACATCAATTTTCCTGCATGGAGGATGGTCACATTTATTTTTTAACATGCTTTATCTTCATATATTCGGTGACAATGTAGAGGATGTTTTAGGTCCTTTATGGTTTCCTGTCTTCTTTATAGGAGCAGGACTTGCCGGGACAGTCCTTGAAACAATCTTTCATCCAGGGCTTAAGGTTCCCATGATAGGTGCATCCGCAGCAATTTCAGGTGTCATGGGGTTTTACTTTGTCCTTTTCCCTTTTGCAAGAATTTTAACGGTTGTTGTGTACTTTTTTTTCTGGGATATTGTCCCCATACCTGCATTCATCTTCCTGGGTTTCTGGATCCTATTTCAATTCTTCAGCGGTTTTATGTCCCTTGCTTCTCCTTTTACAACTGTGGCATTTTTTGCACACATAGGAGGTTTTTTATTCGGTTTCTTCATGGCAAGAACCTTTATAAAAAGAAAAAGATATTTTTATTAAATAATCTTGAAATTTTAAAAGTTTAATATTAATTTTTATATATAATAGAATAATTCTTCTATACTAATTTTCACTTTTTTCTCAATCGGGTATTTTAGGAATAAAAGGAGGAGGAATATGGAAAAGGGAAAAATTGAATTGAAATACAGAGATTTTTTCGGGACTGAATTTGAAGAAGAAAAAAAATTAAAAAAGGCGGTCATTCTTTCTGCCGGAATTGGAAGAAGATTAAAACCCCTTTCTGATAATCTGCCAAAATCCCTTTTAAAGGTCGCAGGAAGAGAAATTCTTTACAGAAACATTAAAAATCTGATGGATATAGGCATAGAGGAATTTATTATTGTAACAAATCCCAGATATGCTGATAAAATTTCCGAGTTTATTGATAGGTATAATATAAATGCAAAAATAGTAATCAACGAGCACCCTGAAAGAGAAAACGGGTATTCTGTTTATATTTTAAAGGATTATATTGAGGATGAGGAGGAATTTATACTCTTAATGGGTGACCACATTTATGAGAGAGGATTTTTCTTTGAGGCAATTAATGGCAGAGGACTTATAATTGATAAGGTGGGTAAATATATTGATAAAGAAGAGGCAACAAAGGTCTATTATGAGGATGGAAGAGTCATAGATATAGGGAAAAATCTTAAAGAATACAATGCCTTTGATACAGGTTTCTTTATTCTGGATGGGAGTTTCCTAAAATTTGCCGAAGAACTTGAAGCTGAGAAAGAAGAGCTCAAAATGAGTGAAATTGTCAAAAGAGCAAACCTTGAATGCTTCCCTGTCTCAGGATATTTCTGGATGGATGTTGATACAAAAAAGGACTTAAAAAGAGCAAAAAGATTTCTAATTAAAAAATCGGTTAAAAGTACCGGTGATGGATGGATTTCAAGATTGATTAACAGGAAAATATCAACAAGACTGACAGAGTTGCTTGTAGATAAGTTATCTCCCAACCAGGCAACTTTATTATCCTTTTTCCTTGGTCTTTTATCATCTTTTACTTTATTTTTCAGCATACCACTCGGAGCTCTTTTGTATCAGATTTCCTCAATAATTGATGGAATTGACGGAGAAATAGCAAGGGTTAAAATGGCTGGAACTGAATTCGGAGGATGGCTTGATTCTGTTCTTGATAGAATTGTTGATTTCTCCTTTCTATCAATACTTCTCTTAAAATTAAAGCCCCAGGGGAATTTTTTAATTATAGGTCTTCTTGCAATTTTCGGAACCGTAATGGTGAGTTATGTTTCCGAGAGGTTCAAAGGTGCTTTCAGAATCTCAATGTATGAGATAATACCTGGAATTAAATTTGTTCCCGGAAAACGAGACGAAAGGATATTTTTAATATTCATCTTCTCAATTTTTGGTTCTATAAAAGAACTTCTATTACTTCTTGCAATAATAACAAATCTCAGGGTCATTTTCACAATTTATATAGTCTGGAAAAAAAGTACGGAATTTTCTTATAATTAATCATGATACTGTTTCTTCTATCACTTTTACTCCGGGAACCTGAGAGTGTAATGGTTTTGAAGGATACACTTTATGTGATAGACATAGGGGAGTATGGTTTACCAGATGGCTCATTATGGAAAATATCAATGGAAGATTTATTTAAAGGAAAAAATAACTTTAGGAAAGTCGTAAAAGCATTTATCACTCCTGAGGAAGCTGTATTTATAGACGGAAAATTTTACATTGTTGATCTGGAGAGAATATGGGCTATTACACCTAACGGTAGAAAAGAACTTTTTATTAAGCAAGGAGATTTTTGGAAAAAACCTCAGCAACTTTCGGGGATTGCAACTGATGGAAAATTTCTCTATGTTTCAGATAGATATGATAATAAAATATTTAAAATAAACCTAAAAACCAGAAAAATTGAAATTTTAACGGAAAAAATTCTAAAACCTGGTTCATTATTTTTCAAAAATGGGAAACTCTATGTAATAACTTATTCTTTTCCTGTTAAATTATTTGTTATAGAAAAAGGAAATGTAAAATTACTCAAAATTTTTCCTGAGCTTAAAGAAGGAGGTGAAATCTATATAGATGACAACTATGCTTATATAAGCGGAGGTAGAGCCGGAAATATAGTAAAATATAATTTAAAAACAGGAGAAACAAAAATAATAAAGTCAACAGATTCAATAATCACGTCAATTTTCAAATATAAAAATTATATTTTTTATATTGAAATGGATAAAAAAAGTATAAATTTTTTAAAACTTCAGTGAACAATACCGGGTTTTTCCCGTCTTTATATATATGAAAAAGGAAGAATTTGAGAAAATCTACAATGAAATGAAGGAGAAATTAATAAGGTATGTGAATGGTATCACAAAAGATAGGGATATTTCTGAGGATATAGTTCAGGAAACATTTATAAAGTTTTATGAAAATATGGAAAATGTAAAACATCCCTCTGCTTTCCTTTATAAAGTCGCAAAGAATAGAAGCATAGATTATTTAAGAAAGAAGAAAAAGGAAAAAGAGGTTTCCCTTGATGATGAAAGACATTCTCTTTTTATTCATAAAGACCCTGTAAGACTATATATATTCAGAAAAAAACTTGAAGAAGAGGTTGAAAAAATGCCAAAAATTTTAAAGGAAATTTTCATATTAAGGGATATAAACGGCTATTCCTATGAAGAAATTTCAGAGATTTTAAGGATACCCCTTGGAACTGTAAAATCCAGAATTTCAAGGGCAAGATTATATTTAAGGGAGAGGTTAAAAAATGTTCTGTAAGGAATTCATAGAAAAAATTTCACTTTACATTGACGGATATCTTAATGAAGCAGAAAGGGAGAGAATTGAAAAGCACATGGAAGAATGTGAAAATTGCAGAAACATTTATGAGGACATAATGACAATAAAAATTTTCTCTCCCTCTTTAAAAGATAAATATTCTGTAGAATCCTTCAGAAAAAAAGATAGAAGGAAAATATTAACAGGAGTTCTTGCTCTTGTATTTGCAATTTTAACCCTTTTCACCGTGCTTTTTGAATACAATATAATTCCAAAGAAAAACAATGCCTTTACATCTGTAGAAAAAGTAAAGAAGGAAAAAATTATAAAAACAAAGAAAAAAATAAAAGAGCCTGTGAAGATATATTATACTGATATGATTTATGAGGTCTCCTATGAGGATATAATGCCATGAAAAAATTATTTTTTATTTTATTATTCTCAAACCTTCTCTTCAGTCAAACTCTCAGAAAGCTTGATGAGGAAATAAGAGAAATTTACAACAAAATATCAAATTCCCTGTTTGATATAAAACTGAGAAATTTTTATTCAACGGGCTTTGTTTTTGAAAAAAATAGAATTATAACAATCCTGCCAGAGGTTGAAGAAGGAGAAACTGTTACCGTATATAACAGAGAAGGGGAAAAATTTTATGGCAAAATTGAAGGATGGGATGAGTTAACCCATGTAGCTGTTATAAAAACACAGGAAGATTTAAAAGTTCCTGAATTTTCAAAATTCCCATATATTTTCCCGCAACTTGTTCTTTCTTTTTCTCTTAAAGGCAGAGGAAACTTCATAATATTCTCGGTTTATGATGAAAGGAACGGGAAAATTTACATTGAGGGAAATACTCCTCCTTCTTTTTCAGGTGCTCCCCTTGTAAATTCAGGTGGTAAAATAATAGGAATTTTAAGAGGAAAAAAATATTCCTTTGAAATTCTTCAGGATATTAACTGGGAAAAATTTTACGAAAATAGAAAGGAGAAGGGAATAACTGATTACAAAAAATACAGAATGTTTCTTCCTCAGAAATATTTCCTGCCTGAACTCTATTATCATGAGGTATCCTTTAAAACCGTGGGATATACCTATGATTACATAATAAAAAGGGTAAACCTTATAAAGGAAAAGGGTAAAATATATCCCGGTTTTCTGGGAATTATAATTGACTATGAAGAAGGGGTCGGAATCTACATTAAAAGGGTTTTCAACAATTCCCCTGCAGAAAAAGCAGGGCTCAGAAAAGGTGATATAATTCTGAGTTTTGGGGGAAAGGAATATAATAATCTGATGGAATTTGTTGATGCCGTAAAAAATACTCCTGCCGGTTCAGAGGTAAAGATGGAAATAAAAAGAAACAATAAGGTCAAAGATATAAAGGTAAAGATAGGAAAAAGAGAAAGACATTTCGGGAAAAACTTTGAAGAAGAAATAAAAGAAATGTTCAAAAAATGGTTTGAATTTGAGTAGTAATAGATTATCAGGTCATGGAGAAAATCCATATTAAGAAGGTTCAAATCCTTTAAGTTATTTTAAAAAATTATGAAATTTTTACTCCTTTTCTTGATCTCCATAAAAAATCCCCCCTCAACGTTTTCAATAGTTGCAATGGACCCTGAAACACAGGAATGGGGGATTGCTGTTGCATCAAGGGTTTTTGATGTTGGTTACATTGTTCCGTGGCTTGAGGCAGAAACAGGTGCTGTTGCAACTCAGGCACTCGCAAATCCCTATTTCGGACCATGGGCACTTGAGCTTTTAAGAAAAGGCAAAAAAGCGGATGAAGTTTTAAAGATAATTCTTAAAAAGGATACCTCTCCTGAAGACAGACAGGTGGGAATAGTTGACAGATGGGGAAATTCTGTTTCCTTCACGGGTAAATCCACCATTTCCTGGGCAGGGCATAAAAACAAAATGTATGTTGCGGTTCAGGGAAATATACTTGTAAGTGAAAAGGTTGTTGATACAATGCTCAAGGTATTTGAAAACACAAAAGGGCTTCCGCTTGCAGAAAGATTACTCATGTCCCTTGAAGCGGGAGAGGCAGTGGGTGGAGATAAAAGGGGAAAGCAATCAGCTGCCTTATATGTTGTGAGAAAAAGGGGAGGATATCTGGGAGTTGATGATCGTCTTGTTGATTTAAAGGTTGTTGATAATCCTGAACCTGTCAAAGAATTAAGAAGACAGTATGAAATGTGGCAGTATGTTTTTCTTGCTCCTGCCTATTTACGTCTTGCAAAAGAAGAAAAGGATAAGGAAAAAATATTTCTTGAAAGGGCACATGAACTGCTTAAAAAAGCACTCAAAAGTGATATAAAATCACCTGAGGTTTACAATTCTCTTGCCTGGGAATTTGCATTAAGAAAAATGTATCCTGAGGAGACCCTTGAGGCAGCAAAAAGGGCTCATGAACTTGACCCTGAAGACCCCAATATCATGGATACCCTTGCAGAAGCATACTATGCAAAGGGTGAATACGAAAAAGCGGTTTACTGGGAGAAAAAAGCCCTTGAAAAAGAACCCGATAATGAATTTTTTAAAAAACAATTAAAAAAATTTCAGGAGGCATTAAAGAAAAGGTAAATCATTTAATCTTCCACATCAATATTTTTATCAATAAAATCCTTATATGATAACAGTTTTAGAGATTTTTTTTAAGTTTTTTTTAAGATTTTGCCTTTATAATTCTTTTCTAAAAAAGGAGGAAATAAATGTTTAAAATGATTTTAATAATATTATCCCAAACAGGTTTTCTTTCTTTCTCTAACGTGGAAACCAATGGAAAATTCTTCCATAAATCCATAATAAAAGAAAACAGAACAATTCTCCCTGATAATTTCAATCCGGAAAAAGCAAAAAAAGAACTCCTGAAAGCAAGGAAAACAGGCAATAAAGAGCTTTTTTCCAGACTTTCCTCATATCTTCACGAATGGTGGGAAAGAAACAGAAAAATATCCACATTCAGTGTCAGCACAGAGAACAAAACTATATCCTCTTTCTCATCTTCGGAAGAAAATCTCAATATTTTTTCAGAGAGCACAAAATGGGGAAATGATGTAAGAATGGATTCCAGGGACAATATATACGATGTAAAAATAACATCTCTTTCAAATGGAGAACTTTATGCAATTGCAATTCTTGAAGATTCAATAAAAGTAATATTGATGTCAAAAGATAATGGAGAAACCTGGAAAATAAAATATGAATATAATTTCGGAAGCGACTACAGACTTCTTTCACCCGGCATAATAACAGTTAATGATACTCTTGTGGAATGGTATGTAATTCACAATATAAGTGCAAATACCTATTATGGATGGGTTAAGGTTACTCTTCCAGACTCCGGAGACTTTCCTATTTACTGGGGAAGCCCGACAGGTACAAACGGATTTTATATTTACTCACTCCATCTCACATCTGATGCTCCTGTTTATGGTCCAATGAAAAACCTTTATGCAACATGGATAGAAAAGGACTTTGGTGAATCATGGTCAAGAATTATGTTCTCAAGAAGTGACGAGCTTGACGTTTCAAACTGGGAAATAGGACCCACCAACTTATACTCAACCTCAGGAGTCGGACCTTACTGGCTGATGACAAGAATAGCTTATGGTCAGCCTGACAAACTCTGGATTGTAGTTACTCTTCATTCCTGGGGTTACTTCCCGAATGCAATTTTAGGATGCTTTTCTAATGATTTTGGGGTGACATGGAGCAACAATAACTGGCTTCGTGAATCAGGAGAAACTTATGCTGACATATCTGCTTCTTATAAAGATTCAAACTGGGTTATTATTTTTGGCAGAGGACCTGACAGACTAACAACAACTGACCTTTATCTTTTATACTCAACAGACGGAGGATTAAACTGGACTGAAAATATCTGGGACACTTCTGGAACTCAAAATTTCCTTGCAGATGTATTTGTCGATGATTCAAGCACATCCTTTTTTGGTGTCTATAGAAAGAATTATGATATTTACAAAGAGTTAATAGTAAAAGTGGGAGATATTAATAATCCTGCCTCCTGGACAGCAGGAGATGTGGTAAATGAAGATAATACCAGAAACTTAAGCGATATTCACATACCTTCTATTGGTTTTAACTATTTCACCCAGGAACCCCTCGTTGCCTGGACTGATTTCTCAAACAATATATACAGTATATGGTTTGATGCTCTCTCAAGGGTCAGAATCTCTGAGGATAGAAAAAATATAAATAAAAATCTTTCAGTTTTTATAACCGGAAAAAATTCTGCCAAAATACTTTTCACACTCACTTCTTTTTCAATGGTCAAACTAAACCTGTTTTCAACATCAGGAAGAAAAGTTAAAGAAATCTTTGAAGGAGGTTTAACTCAAGGCACTCATTCTTTTAGAATAAGAATACCTGTTTCAGGTAAATACTTCTTAAAAATAAAAACCGAAAAAGGAGAGGACACAGAGTCGATAATATTGATAAAGTAAATCTGAACAGGGTTTTTATTAGATTTTTAAGATAAAACTTATGTTCTAGTTTTTCCTGTTTGTAAATTTTACTTTTTTTGTATCAAGTGAATTTTCATCAACAACACAGTATTTATATTTTCCTTTAACAGAAGGCAATCGGTAAACCGCATCAAATAAAAGATTCTCAATAAACACCTTTAAACCTCTTGCTCCCATTCCAAGTTTTTTTGCCCTTCGCGCTATCTCCCTTTTCACTCCGTCTTTAAAAACAAGCTTTATCCCTTCACTCTCAAATACCCTCTCATACTGTTTTAAAATCGCATTTTCAGGTTCTTCAAGAATCCTCAAGAGTTCGTCTTCTGTAAGTTCATTTAAAGAAACAATTATTGGCAATCTTCCCACAAATTCAGGTATAAATCCGTATTCAATTATATCATCGGGTAATACATCAAAATCAGCCTCTTCCTTTTCCTGAATCTTAACAAAACCAAGAGAGTTTTTATCCCTTCTCTTTTCTATTATTCTTTCAAGTCCTATAAAAGTTCCACCACAGATAAACAAAATATTTGTTGTATCAACGGGAATAAACGCCTGTTCTGGGTGCTTCCTTCCTCCCTGAGGAGGAACATTTGCTATTGTTCCTTCAAGAATTCTTAAAAGTGCCTGCTGAACACCCTCACCACCCACATCCCTTGTTATTGAAGGAGAATCCCCCTTTCTTGCAAGTTTATCAATTTCATCAATATAAATAATTCCTCTTTCTGCTTTTTTGACATCAAAATCAGCTGCCTGCAATAATCTTAACAAAATATTTTCAACATCCTCTCCAACATACCCTGCCTCTGTTAAGGGAGTTGCATCAACATGAGCAAATGGAACATTTAAAATGTTTGCAAGGGTTCTTGCAAGAAGTGTTTTACCCGTTCCTGTTGGACCTATTATTAAAACATTGCTTTTTTCAAGTGTTCTATCATTTAAGACAATTCTCTTGTAATGTTGATAAACAGAAACAGATAAAATCTTTTTTGCTCTTTCATGTCCAACAACATACTTATCAAGTTCTTTTTTTATCTCTTGAGGAGTGGGTATTGAATAATAAAAATCTGTTTTTAATTTCTTATCTTCCTCTTCATCAAACAAAAGGTCATAGCAGAATTTTACACAGTCATCACATATATAGGCACCTGCTCCTGAGAACATTCTTTCAACCTGTGCCTCTGCTCTACCACAGAAAGAGCACCTTGCTCCTCTATCAGGATATAACTTCTTCCCTCTCATTTTATTTCTTTTCTTGATGTTATTATTTCATCTATCAACCCATATGTAAGGGCTTCCTGAGGCGACATAAAGTAATTTCTGTCTGTATCCTTTTCAATCTTTTCCTTCGGCTGTCCTGTATGCTTTGAAAGAATCTCATTCAACATATCCCTCATTCTCATTATTTCTTCAGCATGAATCTTAATATCAATTGCCTGTCCCTGAACTCCTCCCATGGGCTGATGTATCATTATTCTTGAATGTGGAAGAGCATACCTTTTACCCTTTGTTCCTGCTGCAAGTAAAACAGCTGCCATGCTTGCAGCCATCCCTATACAGATTGTATTAACATCAGGTCTTATATACTGAATTGTATCATAGATTGCAAGACCCGAGGTTATATAACCACCAGGAGAGTTGATGTAAAGATATATATCCTTCTTGGGATTTTCCGCTTCAAGATAAAGAAGCTGAGCAATTACAAGATTTGCAACCTGGTCATCAATGGGCATTCCCAGGAACACAATTCTGTCCTTTAAAAGACGGGAATATATATCATAAGCCCTCTCATATCTCCCTGTTTGTTCTATAACAAAAGGAATTGTTTGATTTTTCATTCTATTATTACCTCCATTTTAACCTGGGATTTTAAAAACTCCATGGCTTTTTTTCTTTTTATTGCTTCCTCAATATCCCTTATTGCGCCTCTTTCTTCAAGGCGCTTTTTCAAGGTATCAGGATTCATCCTGTAAAGACCTGCAAGTTTTTTTATTTCATCTTCAATTTCTTCTTTCTTAACTTCAATCTTTAACTGCTCTGCAAGTCTTTCAAGGAGTAATCTTCTTCTTATCTTTTCTTCAGCCACTTTAAAAAGTTCATCTCCCATCTCCTTCACTTCCTCTTCCCTTAATCCGTATCTTGAGATGATGTGTCTGACCTCCTCATCAATATAAAATCTCGGAACAGGAATCGGATTTAACTTTGAGAGCTCTTCAAGAATTTTATTTTCAAGTTCTTCCTCTGACTCTTTTTTAAGGTCATCATTTATCTCCTCGGTTATCTTTTTTCTGAATTCCTCCATATTTTCCATTTCAAACATTTTGGCAAATTCATCATCAAGGGGTGGAAGCACTATCTCCTTTACAGACAACACCTTTCCTTCATATACAAGAGTTCCTGATTCTTCATTTCTTGCAAGTTTAAAACTTTCTCCTCTTTTCTTACCCTTTAATTCCTCATAAAAATCCGGAGGAACATTATCCTTTGTAAATTTAAAGGATTCTGTTTTGTCCTTTACAATCTCTTTACCTGAAATATCGGTCACATTATATTTCAAAACAAGAAAATCACCCTCTTCTGCTCCTTCCTCTTTATCCTTTAATTCGGCAACAGACTCCTGATATCTTTTTAATCTCTTTTCAACTTCATCAGGAGATGCCCTTTTAATCCTTTTTTCAACTTTAATATTCTCATATCCCTTGACTTCAAAAGATGGAAGAATCTCAAAATAAACAGTTATTTTGAATTTATCATCCTCAACCTTTCTTTCCCTGATATATATGGGGGAAGCAAGTTTTGCCTTTTCTTTTTCAACCTCTTTTAAAACATTTTCCCTAACATATTCCTCAATAGCATCATCTTCAATCTCTTTTTTATATTTTGTCTTTACAATATCAAGAGGTGCTTTACCGGGTCTGAATCCCTGAATATTAGCCTTTTTCTGGTATTCTTTTGCAATACGATCAATCAGAGGAGCAAGTTCCTCTTTTTTTATTTCGAAAGTTAAAGTTCTTTCTGTGTCCATCTAAAATTATTTAGCAAAACCATTCTTTTTTTCAAACCAATCCTTGAATTTTTTTATTCCCTCAGCAATCGCCTTTGCTATCTTTTTCTGGAATCTCTTACTCCTTAATAGTTTTTCCTCTTTCGGTGTTGTTATAAATCCCATTTCAACAAGAACAGCAGGAGAATAACATCCGTTCAAAACATAGAAACCTGCCTGTTTCATACCCCTATCCCACATTCCTGTCTTTTTTGATATTGTCTTCTGTAAAATCTCGGCAAGTTTCTGTGATTCAAAGAGAAACTCTGTCTGAGCCATATCCATTAAAATTGCTTCAATAACACCATCAGGAACTTTTTGCTCCGGAAATTCATATTTAATTGAGGCATTTTCAAGAGCCGCAACAGCCCTTTCCCAGTCGGTTTTTGCCTCTGAAAGGAAATAAACCTCAACACCATTTGAGGTTTTTGTAACCCTCCTTGATGCATTACAGTGAAGGGAAACAAAAAGGTCTGCACCTACCTTATTTGCAAATCTTGTTCTTGCTCCAAGAGTTATAAAGGTATCCTTATCCCTTGTCAGATAAACTTCAAATCCCATCTTCTCAAGTTCCTTTTTTAAATACTTTGCCACAGCAAGATTAACATTCTTTTCCTTCGTTCCCTTTCTCCCTATTGCTCCTGCATCCTGTCCACCATGACCCGGGTCAATAACAATTTTCTTTATTTCTCTTATAACCTTCTTGCTCTCTTCTATCTCAATAGCCTTCTCCTCTTTTCTCTCCTTTTTCCTGTAAATACTATCAGGAACCTCTCCAAGAAGTGTAACCCTGAAATAATCTTTTTTATTTTCTATTCTGTATTTTTTACAAAAATAACCGAGCTCAAGGTTAAGAAAAACAGCATTATTTCCTTTTTCAACCTTTATTCCCTTCAATAAGGGATGATTTATTTCAGATGAAAAAGAAAGTGCAGAATCAACATTTCCAAATTTAAATTCAAGATTGTATGATTTAAGGGATTTTTCATATTTCAGAGGACCTTTGACATCAAAGGTTATTATGACAGTATCTTTATATCTCAGAATCTCAGGGGGATTTAAAACCGTGAGACTAAAAATTAAAAGAAAAATCATTTTAAAAGTTGTCTTTTGAGTTCTCTTTCAAGTTCCCTCTTTTTAATGAGTTCTTTTTTCTCATATTTTTTCTTTTTTCTTGCAAGCGCAATTTCCAGCTTTGCCCATGGTCCTTTAAAAAAAACTTTAAGGGGAATTAATACAAGTCCCTTTTCCTTCCATTTACCGATTAATCTTTTAAGTTCTCTTTTTGTTAAAAGCAATTTCTTTTTCCTCTCAGGGTCTGGAAAAAATTTACCTGCAGGTGGATAGGGTGATATGTAAAAATTATAAATGTAAGCTTCACCATCTTCAATTTTAACATAAGCTTCCTTTATTGATGCCCTACCCTGTCTCAAAGATTTTACCTCTGCTCCCTTTAAAACAATACCACATGTATATGTTTCAAAAATTTCATAATCACTTTTTGCTCTTTTGTTCAAAAGCACTATCTTTTCCTTAGTTTTTTTCATTTACTTATTATACCAGAATTTTTGAAAAATAGCCAAAAAATTCCTTTATAGAATTCCCCGGAAGAACAAATTTTAAATTCTTTCTTATACCTATAACAGGAAAATCCTTTGATATATATTTAAAAAATATTTTTTTATCTTCTTTTCTTACATCAATTATCAAACTTCTCTTTGTTATTGAACTCAAAAATTTATCTTCATTTTCCTTACTCTCTTCCATTATTAAATAATTTTTTATACCGAGTTCTTTCATAATCTTTTTAATTTCTTTTTCGTTATCATCACACAGAACTATTACTCTGTCAAATTTTTTAAGGTCAAGGGGAAAAAGAAACAATTTATTTTCAGGTTTTATTTTAAAAATTCTGAGTAAAAATTTTTTAAACTTACTCATTTAAAGATTGAAAATTACACCGAGTTTTAAGTAATTAAGAAAATTTTTACCATCATAGATTGTTTTAATACCAATATATGGAAAAATTTCCTTTTTAACTGTTATCAAAAAATTAAAAGAAGTATAATATCCCTTTTCACTTAAATCGTTCTTTTCTTTAACCGCATATACAAATCCAGGATAAAAAGAAAAAAGAACAAGATTTTTTACATTCTTTTTTAAATAAACTCCCATCTCATAATTTTTAACAAATATATCGGTCCCCGAGGAAACTTCTATTTCAGAATAGTCAATATAAAAATTTATCTTTTTTATTTTAAAAACAAATCCGAATTCTCTGCCGATTCCGGGATTTTCGTTAGGTTTTGATAAAGGAAAGAGAAGATTTGCAGAAAAATAAAAGGAAAAAATTAAATTCAGTATCATGCTTTGAATATATTTTTTATAACAAAAAGAAGATTTGCAGGTCTTTCACCCATCCTTCTCATAAAATAGGGATACCAGTCCTTTCCATAAGGAACATAAACCCTTATTCTGAATCCGTCTTTCACAATTTTTTCCTGTAAGTCCCTTCTGATTCCGTATAACATCTGAAATTCAAATTTTTCAGGAGATATGTTTCTATTTTTAACAAGTTCATAGGTAAAATCAATTAATTTCTCATCATGCGTTGCAACACAGGGATATGTTCCATTTTCAAGGGCTTCTTCTGAAAACAGAATCTCAAGTCCCTTTTTATAGTTCTCATCAACCTCACTTTTTTTCTGATAGGCAATTTCTTTCGGTTCTTTATAAGCTCCCTTACACAACCTAACTTCAGCACCCATTGAGGATAATCTTTTCAAATCATCAAGAGTTCTTTTTAAATATGCCTGTATTGCAACTCCAACATTACCGAATTCTTTTAATGCTTTTTCATAAATTTTAAGGGTTTTCTCTGTGTACGGAGAATTTTCCATATCTATACATACCCTGTTATTCATTTTTTTTGCAAATTCAAGTATTTCCTTAACAGAATCATAAGCTCTTTCTTCTGAAACAAGAAGCCCGAGATGGGTCAATTTTATTGAAATTGTTGATTTCAGGTTCTCCTCATTAATTCTTTCCAACATCCTCTTATACTCTTCAACAACCTCTCTTATTTTTTCCTCATCGCTCACACTTTCACCGAGTTTATCAAGTGTAACCATAATTCCCTTTGAATTCAGTTCCTTTATAACATTAATTGCGTCCTCAAGGGATTCTCCTGCCACAAATCTATCAACAAGTTTCTTTGTTGGTGGAAATTTCTCAATATAATTTTTCAAATTTTCCCTTTGAGATAAATAAATAAAAAATGAACGAAACAATTTTCCCTCCTTTTTAAAACTTATTTTAAGTTATAAAAAGAAAAATTTTCACATTGTCCTTGAATACAGAAAAAAACCTCTATCCTCTGATTTCAAAAGAACAAAAGGAAAAATCTTTTGAATATAGCCCTTTAAAATATCTGTCGGAGAAGAATAATAAAATCTAACCTCTTTGTAATAAGTTCTTATAACATAAAGAATTTTTTCTCTGTCCTTAAAACTTCCTGTATATCTCGCAACCAGCGGATTAAAAGAAGGAGAGAGCATTCTTATTTTTAATCTGTCCATATTGTAAAAGAAAAAATAGGGGTCATTAAAAACAAGAGCCTCTTCTTTTTCAGGGATTAAATTTCCTGCCTTTAAAGCAAATTCCCTGAATTCAGAGGATTTTTTTATATAACCCTTTATGCCGGAAAAAAAGAAGATAAAAAATAAGGGAAAATAAATTATGTAAAATCTCAAAAATATTTTAGGCAAAAATTTCATCCCTTTGTAAAAAAACAGAATTAAAACAGGATAAAAATAGGCAATGTGTCTTGAAAAATGAATACCCGTAAAATAGGAAAAACTGTCAACAAAAAGAATTAAAAGAAAAAGGGAAAAGAGGGAGATATTTACTATAAAATTTTCCCTGTTTTTTAAAATATAAAAAATAGCAAACAGGAGGAAAAGCGGAGGATAAATAACAGAGGAAAGATATTTTGAAATTTTCATATTCAAAAAAGGGAATCCGATAATCATTGAAAAGAGATGTTTTAAAAATCTCTTTATACCTTCAAAAATTGTCTGAGTAAAGCCATAATAATTAAAAATTGATTGTGCCCTTACTGCAAGTGTTGTGAAATAACCTGTCAAAATTTTATTTATAAGAAAAGGAAGTGTTGAGAGCAGAATTAAAATAAAAAAATAAAAAACATCTTCTTTATTTAAATTTTTTTTGTAAAAAAACTTATAAATAAAATAAAATACAATTAAAATTGCACCCTCCGGTCTTGTAAAAATCAAAAGTAAGAAAAAAAGCACAAATTTTTTATTATTATCAATAAAATAAAGGGAAAGATAAAAGAAAAGAACATAAAGGGGAAAGTTGAGTGTAAGGAAAAAGTTAAACACAAAAGGAGGAGAAAGAATTAAAAGAAAAAGGGGTAATTTGTTTTTTTCCTTAAAGAATTTTTCATAAAACCTTTTAATAACAAAAATTGATAAAAGAAGAATAAGGATATTAAAAACATATATATAAAAAATAAAAAATTCTTTGTTATTAAAACTCAATTTATACAAAAGAGCATAGATAAAGGGGTGCAGGTAACCTGATGGAAAATTTGAAAATCCTTCATCAGGATTTAACTTAAAAAAAATCCCTTCAGCAATTCTTATCGCATAAACTGCCTCTGCATAGACATCTGCTGAAAGAAGAAGGGGATTAAATGGCATTATAGGTTCTCTTCAAAAGCAGGGCA
>Ga0209426_1001113_pt1 | contig 19159 bp, 19 predicted proteins | sample Deesub1362B_J571_FD_187697 | JGI IMG/M metagenome (GOLD analysis project Ga0209426, IMG submission 187697) | Deep oceanic, basalt-hosted subsurface ecosystem from Juan de Fuca Ridge flank, Pacific Ocean, CORK Borehole 1362B_J2.571 (SPAdes)... ...
TATGTGCATAGCATTTCATAAAATATGATAGAGAAAAAGCTTGTTGTAGTTCTTGGTCCAACCTGCACGGGAAAGAGTGCCCTGGGAATTGAAATAGCTAAAAAATTTGATGGAGAAATAATAAATTGTGATTCAATGCAAGTTTATAAAGGATTTGATATTGGAACTGACAAAGTTCCTCCTTCATTAAGAAATGAAGTAAAACATCATCTTTTAGATATTTTAGATCATACACAACAATTTACAGCAGCGGATTTTGCGCGATTAGCCAAAGAGGCTATTGATGATATCACATTACGGGGAAAGCTTCCCATTGTTGTTGGTGGGACAGGACTCTATATAAGAGCCTTATTGAATGGAATATTTCCTGGTCCTGGAAGAAATGATGAATTAAGAGCAAAATTAAAAAAGGAGGCAAAAGAAAAAGGGATTCCTTATCTTAGAGAAAAACTTGAAAAAATTGATCCTATTTATTCTCGTATTATAGGCGAAAATGATAAAATGAGAATTATACGAGCTTTAGAAGTGTATTATCTAACAGGTAAACCAATCAGTGAACACTTTAAGAACACTCGCTCAGAATTGAATAATTTCCATAAAATAAAAATCGGCTTAATATTAGAGAGAAAAGAACTTTATAGAAGAATCAATGAACGGGTTGAGAGAATGTATGCTTCAGGAATGGTAGATGAAGTAAAGAGACTCCTTGAACAGGGAGTTAATCTGAATTCACCTCCTTTCAGAGCTCTTGGTTATAAATATGCTTTAAAGGTTGCGCTGGGAAGAATGTCTGAAAAAGAAGCAATTTTACTTACTCAGAGGGAAACCAGAAGATATGCTAAAAGACAGATAATCTGGTTCAAGAAAGAAAAGGATATTAACTGGTTTTCCCCATATGAAAGAGAAAAAATTTTCAATTTTTTAGAGAGAGAATTAAAATGGAAAGAGCTATCTTAGTAAACCTTGCTACATCTAAAAAAGAAAAAATTGAGTCTGAGGAATCCTTAAAAGAATTAGAGATTTTAACTAAATCAGCGGGAGGAGAAGTAATAGAGAAAATAATTCAAGTAAGGAATGAAATAAATCCAAAATATTATATTGGGGAGGGAAAAGTAAGAGAAATTGCTGAACTTGTTAAAAAATTATCTGCTGATTTAGTAATTTTTGATCATAATTTAAGTCCTGCACAGCAGCGTAGTTTGGAAGAGAAAATTAATTGCAAAGTTATAGACCGTACTCAACTTATTCTTGATATTTTTTCCCAAAGAGCTAAGAGTAATGAAGGAAAACTTCAAGTTGAATTAGCTCAATTAACCTATCTTTTACCTCGCCTTAAAGGAAAAGGAATTGCTCTTTCAAGATTAGGAGGTGGTATTGGAACCCGTGGACCTGGTGAAAAAAAGTTGGAAATAGATAGGAGAAGAATTGTAAATAGAATTACAAAAATAAAAAAGGAAATAGTCCAAATTCAAAAAAGAAGAGCTTTACAAAGAAAAGGAAGAAAAAAAAGTCCTATTCCAACTGTTGCACTCGTAGGATATACGAATGCAGGGAAATCAACCCTTTTTAATTATTTAACATGTGAAAACGTTTACACTTCATCTTTCCTATTTGCCACTTTAGATCCAGTATTGAGAAGAGTGATTTTTAAAGATGGCCATTATTTTTATTTGAGTGATACAGTTGGATTTATTAAAAAACTTCCAATTGAATTAGTAACTGCTTTTAGAGCTACTTTAGAAGAAGTTGTGGAAGCTGATAAACTCCTTCATGTTGTTGATTTAAGCTCCCAAAATTATGAGGAACAAATAGAGGCTGTTAATAAAATTTTAACTGAAATGGGTATAAACCAGGATAAAATAATAATTGTAAAGAACAAAATTGATTTATTACCAAATAAAAACGAATTATTGGAGAAAAATAAGAGAGCAAATAACTATGAATTTTATATATCAGCAAAAACTGGTGAAGGAATAGAAGATTTAAAAGACTTTCTAAAACACGAACTTTTCAAGGATTTTAAAATTTTTTATTTAAGAATTCCCAAAAATGAAGAGAAAATAGTGGATTCTTTTTCTCGTTGGTCTATAATTTTAAAGAAAAGAGAAAATACTAATTTTATTGATATTAAAATTAGTGCGCAACCTCGATATATTTTTAAATTTTCTTCTTATATTTTAAGAGGAGAGTAAAAATGATAAAAAAAATATTGCCTTTTTATGGTATAGTGCTTCTTTTCCTAAGTTCATGTGTTACTGTTCAACAAATCACTCCGACTTATTATTTGGATGATCTTCCACAGGAAATGATAGTCCAGTTAACCCTTGACGAAAGAATTGCTATTGAAGATGCCTGGACTCTGTTGAAAATAGGAAAAACTAAAAAGGCAAGTAAAATATTACAGAAAATGGACCAAAATAAACCCATTACTTGGTTAGGATTCGCATATACAGCTTTGCTTAGAGGAGATTATACAATAAGTGAACAATGGTTTAAAAAGATTTTAGAAATTTATCCCGAATTACCCATAATTCACTATGGTCTTGGAGAAGTTTATCGTAATCAGGGCAAGGAAGAGGAAGCTTTTGCTAAATACAGAAAGGTTTTAGAGAAAAGTCCCGACCATGAATGGGCAAAATATTATTATTTATTAATAAAAAAGAATAAAACAGAAAAACTTTTAAAACAGGCAGATTTCTTTTGGAAACAAAAACAATTTGATAAAGGAGTAGAAATTTATATAAAAGTCCTTTACTATTCTCCTGAATTAATTGAACCCCATTTAAAATTAGCTCAATATTATAAAAATCTCAGAGATTATGAAAAAGCTTTAAAACACTATGAGACTGCTCATTCTTTACAGCCTGAAAACTTGAATTTAAAGGAGGAATTGGCCGAGATATATATATTAACGAAAAAATATAAAGATGCCTATGATTTATATCAAGAGCTTGTAAAGATTGATCCAGAAAACTCAAAATATAAAAAAAGACTGGATTATATTAAAAATGAACTTCTTTTTATAGAACTTCCCAGACAATTCTACGAAATTTCTTCTAAGGAAGTTATAAACCGTGCAGACATAGCAGCTCTCATTGCAATTAAATTCAGTGATATTTTGGAAAAAGAAAAGAAAAAGCCCCCCATTATTGTGGACATAGCAACTCATTGGGCAGCACATTATATAATTGAAGTAACCTCTCTCGGACTTATGGATGTTTATCCAAATCACACATTTCAGCCTGAAAGGAATCTCACGAGAGGAGAATTAGCAATTGTTTTAAACCATTTAATAGATTTTCTCAAGAAAAAAGGTTATAAACTATACAAACAGTTTTCTCCAGAGGAGATTCATTTAAATGATGTAGCACCTGATCACTTCATTTATCAACCAATTATTGAAGTCCTTTCCTATCAATTAATGGATTTATTTCCAGGCCTTGAATTTAAACCTTTCCTTGAAGTAAATGGTAAAGAGGCAGTAACTGTAATTGAAACTCTTGAAAGACTGATTAAATAGTTTTTATGATTTTATTTTCCAATAATATATAAAAGAAGAAAAAGAATTCATTGAACCAATAATTTTTGGATAATTAATAATTTTCACTCTTTTATTTACACCTATTACATATTCAGGAGAAATTAAAAAAATTACTGGTAAATCAGAAACAATAATTTCCTGTATTTTATCGTACAATCTTTTTCTTTTAATTTTATTCATAATAACTTTTCCTTCTATTAATAATTTATCAATGAGAGGATTTTTATAATTGGAATAATTCAAAAAACCTGAGGAATGCCAAAGATCATATTGATTCGGATCAAGATCTAATAAAAAACCAGAAATAACAGCTTGAAAATTTCTCTTCATTAATCTTTCAAGAAAAATTCCATATTCCAAAAACTCAAGTTTTACTTTAATACCTAATTCCTCCCAATTTTGCTTTGCTAAAAGAGCAATATTTCTTCTAAATAAACTTTCTGAATTTGTTAAAATCGTAAAAGTAAAATTTTTTCCATCTTTTTCTAAAATACCGTCCTTATTCTCGTCTCTCCATCCTTCATTTTCTAACATTTTCTTAGCTAACCCTGGTTGAAAAGGATATTCTTCTACTTTATTATTTTTCCAAAAAGGTAATAAAACTGGAGTTGCACAGACTTCTCCTTTGTTATGTAATATATTTTTCACAATTGCCTGCCTATTAAGTCCATAAGCTAAAGCCTTTCTAATTCTTTTTGATTGAAAAATATGAAAATCTAAATTAAAAGCTAAATAAGTAAATGAATTTTTCTTATAGAAAAAAATTTTTATTTTTCTGTTAAAATCTTTCCTTTTTAAAAAAGAACTAATTAAACTTGGCTCAATTTCAGCAATATCAACTTCGCCTTTCAATAATTTAAGAGGATTAGTCAGAGCATCAAAATTTAACATAGCAGTATATCTTTTTATTTTTGGCGCACCCCGAAAATAACGAGGAAAATATTCCAAAATTATTTTTTGGGAAGGAATTATTTTTATGAACTTATAAGGACCTGTTCCAATTGGAGAGAAATTAAAACTGCATGTTTTAAAATTCTCAGGATAAATTAAATAATCCTTTAAAAGATGGAAAGGAAGTATTTTAAAAGTCAAATAAGTTAAAGCAGGAGCAAAAGGATATTCATATATAATTTTTATTTGATAAGAATTAATTTTATTTATAGCTTTAATCGGTTCTATATCAGAGAGATACGGGTATGCTATTTCTGGTTTTCGTAATAAATTAAAAGTAAAAATAACGTCATTAGCAGAAAAAATTACTCCATCATGCCAATAAACATTTTTTCTAAGGGAAATTAGAATTTCCTCTCCTCCTTTAAGGAAAGTGTAAGATTCTGCTAAATCTGGCACAGGCTCTCCATTTTCATTAAAACAAAATAAGCCGCTAAAAATTTTATCCACAATGCCTGCACTAACTTCATCTGTGACGTATACTGGATTTAAGGTGGATGGAAAAGACCTTATTGATTCAATTAAGCTATTTTTCGAATTTTCCTGTACACAATTTAAAAAAACAATTATTACAATTAGAAAAAATAGAAATTTTTTCATATTTATACCTCCAAAAACCACTTTTATAAATTCTAAATTCGAAGCACGAAATTCGAAACAAATCTAAAATCCATATTTCAAATTCTCTAAAAATTATTCTCTTTGTTTCGTGTTTCGAATTTCGTGTTTCGAATTTCGTGTTTCGAATTTCGTATTTCGAATTTCGTGTTTCGAATTTCGTATTTCGAATTTTGTGTTTCGAATTTATTCTTAATTGATTTTTTCAATCTGCTTCTGAAGGTGTTTTCTTTCTATTTTTAATAAATTCCTGAAATTTCTTAATGCCTGCCCATATGAACATAATTATAAAAGCTACTATTAAAATCCAATTTGGAATATTAATTACTTTTCCAGTATAGGCTAAAATAAAATATCTTGGAGTTCGACCAATAAATAGGGCAATAAGATACTTATTTTCAGGATAATTGCCTGCAGTTGCTAAAAATTTAAAGGGATAAAACGGAACAGGAGTTAAAGCAGCTATAAGAATCATTAAAAAGGGTGCTTTTGAGAAAAAATTAACAGATTTTTTATAAAGCTTGGCATCAGAGTAGAGCTTTTTAATCGATTTTAATTTTACTACAGAATTAATTGTTTCATAATCTATAAAACCTGCTAAAGTAGCAGCAACACCTCCAATTACAGCAATTGCAAAAGAATTATAAATTTTTCCATAATAAAGAAGAACTGGCTCATGAGGAAAAACCGAAATATATAAATGGGAAATTATTGTATAGAAAAAATATTTAACTAAACCTCTATAAGGTGGATAAAATTTCCATGCTATTATGCTAATTATACAGCAAATAAAAAAAATAAATTCAAATATAAGCCATTTTCTTTTAAAAAGAAAAATCATTTCAAAAACACTTCCAATTTAAAAACTTAATAATGTCAAAGATTATCTCACCTCCTTATAAAACTAAAAATTTAAACCGAAAAGCTAAAAATTACACTTAAAAGTAAAAATAAAAAATGGGAAATCAAGAAATGTAAGTTTTGAGTTTTTAGCTGTAGTTTTGCACTTTTGGTTCTTAATTTTTCGTTTTTTAAGTTTTTATGAATATTCTTTTCATTAATAATACTTAATGCCATTTAAAAACTTTCTTTAAAAAATTACAATAAACCGATAAATTAAAAAAGCAAATACTGCAGTTTCTGTTATCCATGCCCATTTCTGGCGATAATACCCAAACCACATTTTTTTACCCCAGTAACCTGTATCTTCCCACAAGGCTATAGTAAATTTTTTTTGGGAAATAGGCCAGAATAATTTTTGTCCAATAGTACTTCCCAAATCAGCAAGATAATGACTAACTAAGCTAATAAAAGCAATTAGAGCTAAACGTCGTGAAAAAGGTAGAAAAAAAAGACCCGTAATAATTGCAAAAAGTAAAGTATGAGTTATTGAACAATGGAAATCCTCCTTTACCAGTTTTGCTTTAATAAGAGCAACATCTAAATTAGGGAGAAAATGTACTCCAACAGCTACTGCAATTGTATCAGGACGCCAATCATAAGAAGCAATGATTAAACTCAATCCAATATGTCCAAGCTGAATTTTCTACCTCCAAATTAAACTAAAAACAATAATAAAAAAAGAAAAATGGAAGTTTTTGAGTTTTTAGTTGTTGTTTTACGCTTTTAGTTTTTAATTTTTCATTTTTCTTATTTAAAAAAATTAGAAAAGCTTTCATGTAATTAGTCTTAACCACCATTTTGGAAATCTCGAAATTCTAAAAGCTTGTTCTGGACACTGTTCATAGCATGCCATACAGCCATTGCATTTTTTATAATCTATTTTTGGATAATTTTTATTAAATTGAATTGCATTTTCCGGACATACTTCAATACACTTTTTAAAACCTTTACATAATTTTTTTCTTAATTTTGGCTTGGGTAAATGAAAGCTTGCAAAATCTTTAAGAAAAGGACGGATATCGTAATTAAACCTATCAAGAAGAAAAACTCCAATTTTATACTGGATTATTCCTGTTAAATAAAAAAATATCTTCCCAAATGGTCTTTTAAAATGGCGTCTCACATTTTCAATTTTTTCTCCTAAAACCTTTATTTCCTCTAAATTACTTATGCCTATTCCTTCTTTTTCTGCATATACAAGATGTTTAATCTTTGAAGGAGGAATATCCATTATTGCAGAACCCACAGAATCTACAGCTACAACATCATAACCTGCTATAAGGAGATTCATTTCAACTGGTTTTCCCATTGTGGGTCCTAATCCTTCTTGTCCAATAATACCGTCAATAATCACTAAATCTGGCTTAATTATCCTATTTAAATCAACCAGAGCCTTATGTAATCCACTTAAGTGCATTTTCCATTTTTCTCGTTGAGGTAGAACTCCCATCATATTTTTCATGCCCAGAGTAATAAGAGTAGAATTATGTGTCTTAAGAATTGGAAGACTTATTATAAAATCAGCTTCTAAAGCTCTTCGAGCTATTCCAACTTCTTTCAATGCTTTTGCCTCTTCAATCTGAACATTAATTATTTCATCGCGGTCCAGATCAGCTATTTCCACATCTGGGAACCAATTTCTAACATTCAAAAATTGGTAAATTTCTTCAGTGTCATATTGGTTTCCAGAAGCTTCTCCTACAATAATATCTTCAACTCCCTTTTCCCTTAAAATCTCAATCACTGCTCTTATTAAACGAAAATCTGTAGTTGTTCCAGTAGAAGGAGGTTCAGAGCGGATAAAATTTGGCTTTACCAAAACTTTCTTTCCAGAATTAAGTTCTTCTGGAAGACCTCCAATTAATTCCAGAGCTCTTATAAGAGCCTTCTTTACTTGACCATTTTTAACTTTAACTATTGCAACTTCACTCTTGGAATTTTTTCTTTTAATATTGAAACTTTTCATAAATAAATTATACATTCCCTTCTCCTATGCAAGAATGCTCTATTATCACATTTTCTTTTAAAAAGTCAATAAAAAATTCAAAATTTTTATTAAAATAAATTCTCAGTTGATATTAAAAATTAGTTATGGTAATGATTAAATACTAAATGAGAAATTCTGAAACTGAGAGTAAGTGGTTTAAAGAATTAAAATTATTTTTATTAAGTATAATTCTCTCAATTCTTTTTTTATTTTTAATAATTTCTACTGTGGCTCAGGCTTATAAAGTTGAAGGTAAAAGCATGCAACCTTCTCTTCAAAATAATGAAAGAGTAATTGTTAATAAAGTTATTTATAAAATAAAAAAAATTGAAAGATTTGACGTTATAATATTTAAATATCCTCTCAAACCTGATAAGTTTTTTATAAAAAGGGTAATAGGTCTGCCTGGTGAAAAAATAAGTATTAAAAATGGCAATGTATATATCAACAATAAAAGACTTGAAGAACCTTATTTAAAGAAAGATTTTAAATCCCACGAAAATTTACCTCAGATTTTAATTCCTCAGGATTATTATTATGTTTTGGGAGACCATCGTAATTGGAGCAATGATAGTCGAAATGGCTGGTTAGTGCCTAAGAAGAATATAATAGGTGAAGTTGTTTTTAGATACTGGCCTCTTAGAAGGATAAGTAAAATTAAATGAATCATATTAAACCTAAAAAAGAATTCAAATTTCAACCTGCTCAAGTTCTGGCAATAAGCTTTCTCGTTACTATTTTCATAGGCACTTTTCTCCTTCTATTACCAATTTCAACTAATAAAGGAAACATATCTTTTATAGATGCTTTATTTACAGCCACATCAGCAACTTGTGTGACTGGTTTAATTGTGGTGGATACCCCAAATTATTTTTCTCTTTTTGGTCAGATAGTAATCCTTACATTATTCCAACTCGGTGGTTTAGGAATAATGACTTTTACTACTCTCTTTTTATTGGCCAGAGGAAAAAGAATTTCCATCAGAGATAGATTTAGAGTTCAAGAAGACTTTCATCATTCCCCTGTAGATGTAAAATCACTTATAAGAGATATTTTTATTTTCACCTTTACTTTTGAATTTATAGGAACCATACTCCTCTTTATTCGATGGAATAAAAACTTTCCATTTGGAAAAGCTTTGTATATTTCACTATTTCACTCAATCTCAGCTTTTTGTAATGCTGGATTTTCACTCTTTTCTGACAGTCTCACTCAATATAAGGATGAATGGCTTATTAATCTTGTATTTTTCTTTTTAATTATTTGTGGTGGTTTGGGGTTTCTGGTACTCAGAGAAATAAAAAATTATTTTTTCAATTTCAAGAGAAGAAAAAAAATAAAAATTTCACTCCATACAAAATTAGTTTTAATTATGACTCTAACTTTGATTCTGGTTGGAGCTTGTTTTTTCTTTATCATGGAAAATAATAGTGCTTTAAAAGCCCTTTCCTGGCATGGAAAGATTTTTGCATCCTTTTTTCAAGTTATTACTCCTCGCACTGCAGGATTCAATACAATAGATTTAACGACTTTAAACAAAGCCACCATATTATTTCTAATAGGTCTTATGTTTATTGGTGCTTCTCCAGGCTCTACAGGAGGAGGTGTGAAAACCACCACTGTCGGAGTAATCTTCTTTTTCTTAAAATCTAAAATAATAGGACGAGAAAGTGTAAATCTTTTTTACAGAACTCTTCCTCAAGAAGTTATAACAAAAGCATTTACAGTTGTGAGTCTTGCTTTAGGTATTATTTTCCTCTCTTCCTTTGCTCTTTTTATTGTTGAGTCATCGGTCTCATTCGAGAATGCTTTGTTTGAGGTATTTTCAGCTTTTGGAACAGTTGGACTTTCCTTAGGTACAACATCTCATCTTTCAAATTTGGGAAAAGTTTTTATTATTATTACAATGTATGTGGGAAGAATTGGGCCTTTAACTCTATTATATGCATTGGGTAGAGAAAAGGCTAAAGGAAAATTTGAATATATTGAAGAAAAGGTTATGATAGGTTAAAATACTTGAAGAGGTAGAATTTTGAGTAATATAAAGTGTTCGATGAGGGAGGGGGTTTAAATGGGTAAATTTGCAGTAATAGGCTTAGGAAGTTTTGGTTTCAATGTAGCAAAAACTTTATATGAAGAGGGAAATGAAGTCTTAGCTATTGATATAGATAAAGAAAAAATTGAAGCAGTGAAGGATTATGTCACTCGTGCAGTAACAATGGATTCTGCTGATAAAGAAAATTTAAGAGCCCTTGGCATACAGGACATGGATGTAGTTATCGTAAGCTTAGGTCCTCAAATGGAGGCGAGCATTCTTACTGTTCTTTATCTTCATGAACTAAAAGTTAAACGAATAATTGCAAAGGCTTTAACAGAAGATCATGCAAAAATCCTAGAAGCAATTGGAGCTACTGAAGTGATTTATCCAGAAAAAGATATGGCTATAAAAGTAGCTCACCGATTAAGCTCTCCTAATGTTTTAGAATATCTTCCACTTACTTCTGGAATGAGTATTCAGGAGATTGCTCCTCCTGAGAAATTTATAGGAAAGACCTTAAAAGAATTAGATTTAAGAAATAAATACGGTGTTCAAGTTATTGCTGTAAGAGAACTTGTCCCAGAAAACACTATTCTTATTCCAAGAGCTGATTTTGTGATAAAAGATAGTGATATTTTAATCATTATAGGAGAAGAGAAAAACTTAGCTAAAATAAATTCTCTTTAAAATTCTTTTCCAATTTCCTTTAAAATTCGAAGAGCAACTTCCTTTGCTTTTTCTCCGCTTTCTTTTACTGGACCAACACAAGAAGGACACCCTTCTTTACATAGGCATTTTTCAATTATTTTTCTTGCTTGCTTTATAAGCTTATCCTCTAATTTAAAAAGAGCTTCACTAAAACCTATTCCTCCAGGATAATTATCATAAATGAAAATATTTGGTTCAAAATTAAATGAAGGAATTTTTTCATAAAAGCTTTGTAATTTAATGGAAACAGAAATAGGAATAGACTCTCCTGTATAATTATCACCAATAGAAACTTTTATATCATTCCAATCTGCCATTAAGAAAAGTGGTGCTATTGAATGAAACAAATAGGACAATCCAAACAATCCGTGAATTCTTTCCTCCACTGTATAAGGAAGCGTTTTTAGAATTTCATTTGGAATAGTAATCCAATAAGCAGTGGTATGCATTTCATTTGGGGGAAGATTTATTTCGCCATACCCAACATTTTCCATTGTGTGAAATTTTATTTTTTTAAATCCAACGACCTGATTTACAACATGAACTTCTCCGTGAGAAATTGAAAAGTTTTTTATTTTTTTGTTTTCAAAAACATCAAGAATTTTCAATCGAGTATATTCTATTGCTTGAGTGAAATAGTCAACCTGAGTCTTTCTTACATATGCTTTTCTTTGAGGATAATCAAGCTTCTCAACAAAATATTGTTCACCTTCACAAAGATAAATAGCCTTAGGGTAAAGAGTGGTGAAAGCTGAGGAAAAATCAACTTCAGCTATAGTCTTTGGTTTTTCTGTTATATCAATAATAACAAAATTATCCGAACTTATACTCCTTAAATTTATTCCATCTGCTGGATAAGAATCAGAACACCAGAACCACTTATTTTTTGAATAATATACTATATTTTCTTCTTTTAAAAACTCTAATATTTCCCTCACCTCAATATTTCCAAATCTTTCTCCTTCCTGCAATGGAAGCTCGAAAGTAGCACATTCAATATGATTAACCAAAATAGAGAGATTATCAGGATTAATTAATCCCATTTCTGGTGTTTTACTGAAAAAATATTCTGGACTATTAATAATGAATTGATCAATGGGAGAACTGGAAGCCACTAATACAATTACTCCTAAACCATATCTTCTTCCCGCTCTCCCTGCCCTTTGCCAAGTACTTGCAATAGTACCTGGATAAGAAGCCAAAACGCATACATCAAGACTTCCTATATCTATTCCTAATTCCAGAGCATTTGTAGTTACAACTGCAAGGACATCACCTTTCCTTAAACCATTTTCTATTTCTCTTCTCTTAGAAGGAAGATATCCACTTCTATACCCTCTTATTAATTCTTCCTTTTCAAAATAATTTTCTATATCTTCTTTTAAATAAGAAAGCAAAACTTCGGTTATTAATCTACTTTGAGCAAAAATAATTGTCTGAAGATTATTTTTTATAAAAGTTGATGCAATTCGCCTTGCTTCTGCTATATAAGATCTTCTAATTCCCAAATATGGATTAACCACAGGTGGATTATAAAAAATAAAATACTTTTCTCCAGAAGGTGCTCCATTTTTATCAATAAGTTCAACATTTTCTCCTATCATTTTCTCAGCCATTTCTTTTGGATTGGCAATTGTAGCAGAACAAAGAATAAATTGGGGATATGAATTATAAAAATTACATATTCTTTTAAGTCTTCTTATGACATTAGCAAGATGACTTCCAAACACACCTCTATAATTATGCAATTCATCTATTACAACAAATTTAAGATTTTCAAAAATTTTAAGCCATTTTGTATGATGAGGAAGAATTCCTGAATGAAGCATGTCAGGATTAGTTAATACTATGTGAGCCTGATGTCGAATTAATCTTCGGGCATCTACTGGTGTATCACCATCATAAGTAAAAATTTTTATTTCCTTTCCGAGATAGCTAATAATTTCATCCAATTCTGCTCTCTGATCTTGGGATAAAGCCTTTGTTGGAAAAAGATAAAGAGCACGAGAGGAAGGTTCCTTTAATATTGAATCAAGTACAGGTAAATTATAACAAAGAGTTTTTCCTGAAGCAGTGGGTGTAACTACAACAATGTTTTTTCCCTCTCTTAGTGAGTGTAATGCTAAATTCTGATGGGAATAAAGCTTTGTTATTCCTTTTCTTTTTAATGCGTCTATTAACTCAGAATGGAGATTTTTTGGGATTTCCACAAAATCTCCCTTTTTTGCGCTAATTTTTTTAAAGCAAGTAATATTTTTAGTGCCAAAGGATTCAAGTTGCATAAGAGCTTTGATGATATTATTCGTTTTTTCTTCTTGTTTATTCATTTTACATTTTTAATTTTGGAATTTTGAAACTTCAATTTTCTTTGTCTAACAACTTCATATAAAAAAATTGAAACTGCAACAGAAACATTTAATGAATTAATTTTTCCAAAAAGAGGAATAGAAAGTATTTTGTCACATTTCTCTTTTACAAGATGACGGAGACCTCTTCCTTCAGATCCAAAAACCAGGGCTATTGGTAAGGTATAGTCAAATTCATACCAGTATTCATTGCTTCCAGCTTCTGCTCCTATTATCCATAATCCTTTTTCCTTTAATTCATCAATTAATTGAGCCACATTTTTCACTCTAACTATTTTCATATGCGCAAGAGCACCAGCTGAAATATGAAAAACAGTTTCAGTAAGACCAACTGATCTTCTTTCTGGAATTATAATTCCATCAACTTTTGCTCCTTCTGCTGTTCTTATAATTGCACCAAGGTTTCTTGGGTCTTCAATACCATCCAGAATTAATAAAAAAGGATATGATTTAGAAAGTATTTCTTCTAATGAAGAAAATTCCTTTGGTGTAAGCAATGCTATAATTCCCTGATGCTCCTTAGCTTCTCTATCCAATTTTCTCTTTGGGACAAGAATAATTGGGATATTATAAATTTTAGCGCTTTTGATGATTTCCCTTATTTTTTTATGGGATTTATCTTTCTGAATAAAAATTTTATTAATGGTTAAAGGAGAAGACTTCAAGACTTCCAATACTGAATTTAGAGATATTAATTTATTCATTATTTATGCGGGAATATAAGAACTTTTAGAGAATTTTTTGCTTCAATAACTAATTGAAATCCCTTTACTATTTCATCTAAACTCAAACGGTGAGTAATCATTTCTCTTACTTTTATTCTTTTTGACTGGATTAAATCAAGAGCAACTACAAAATCAGAAGGACTTCCAGCATAGGAAGTGACAATTTTAATATTATCAAAAAATAAATAATTAATTGGAAGTGAAAACTGAGTATCTGGAGAAGTCGGAGCAAAAATTAGTATTGTGCCTCCTCTTTCCACTGATTTAAAAGCAAGATGAAAGGCAGATTCAGCACCAGTGCAAATAATCACTAAATCAGCTAATTTTCCTTTATTTGCCTCCCTAAAAACTTCTGGTAAATTTTCTCCAGCTATTGAGGTAAAATCAGCTCCAAATTTTTCAGCTTCTTTTAAACGAAGTTCAACTATATCCACAGCTCCAATAAATCTTGCACCAGAAGTTCGAGCCAACTGAATATGTAATATACCAGCAACTCCACACCCGATTATGAGAACACTATCTCCTGGCTTCATTTCAGCATTCCTTTGACCTCGAATAACACAGGCCAGAGGTTCAGTAAAAGTGGCTTCTTCAAAACTTATTTCTTTCGGAAGAAGGAAAACTCCCCTATCTACATTAATAGAAGGCACACGAATATATTCTGAAAAACCACCTGGATCAAATCGAGTCTGCCTTAAGGTATCACACACAGTATAATATCCTCTTAGACAATAATAACATACATTGCAAGGAACATGGTGGGAAGCAGTTATTCTATCCCCTGGCTTAAATTTTCTCACTCCTTCACCGACTTTTTCCACAATTCCTGCAACCTCATGCCCAAGAACCACAGGAGCTTTTGCTACTCGATACCACTCCAAAGTATCACTTCCACATATACCGCATGCTTCTACTTTCATTAAAATTTCGCCTGAATGGATGGAAGGAATAGATCTCTCTTCAATACGTATATCTTTATTGTTATAATAAACTGCTACCCGCATTTATAAATCCTTTTATTTAGTTTTTAAACTATTAAATAAATCCTCAGCTTCCTTTACAGAAGCATTTTTGTGAACAATATGTCGGATTGCTTGAATCATAGCAATAGGATAATCAGACTGCCAAATATTTCTACCCATATCTACGCCTGCTGCACCTTTCTGAATTGCATCATATGTGAGCTGAAAAACATCCCTTTCAGTTTCTAATTTAGGGCCACCTGCAATAACAAGAGGCACAGGACAACTATTAACTACTTTTTCAAAATCTTCACAATAATAAGTTTTAATAAATTTTGCTCCAAGTTCTGCAGCAATTCTACATGCTAAACTCAGAAAACGAGCATCTCTTTTTTCAAGTTCCTTTCCCACAGCTGTCACTGCTAAAACTGGTATACCATATTCTTCACCTTCATCTATTAATCTTGAAAGATTCACAAGAGTCTGATGCTCATATTCTGTTCCTATATAAATTGAAAAAGCTATTGCAGCTACATTTAGACGAACAGCTTCTTTCATACATGTTATAATTTCCTCATTTGCAAGAGATGGCCCAATAATGCTCTGGCCTCCTGAAACTCTCAGTACAATCGGAGTTGAAGTATTTGGATCAACTGAAGCTCGAAGCACTCCTCTCGTTAACATAATTGCATCAGCATAAGGTAAAAGAGGTTTAATAGTTTTTTGAGGATCTTCAAGCTTTGTAATTGGTCCTAAAAAATATCCATGATCCACAGCCAACATTACAGTCCGTCCTGTGTCAGGCTTAATTATTCGTGCTAAACGATTTTTCATTCCCCAATCCATCTTTCTTTCCTCCTGAATAAAATCTTTGTATTTCATTAGCATAAAAAAGATATAGTGTCAATTTTAATGTTTAAGTAAATCAAGAACGGGTATAGACATACTTTCCACTTAGAAGAGGAAAAAGGAATTTAAATTTTGAGATTAGATTTTATTTTTAATTTATTAAATGTTTTATTACAAGACCTAATAACCCCTGCTATATATCATATTCAATTATTCTTATAAGTTCTGACCACTCGCCCTCCAACTCATATTATTTCTATTTGTTATGATAATATTTTTTAGATTTGCTTTTTTAAACCACTGTTCTACTTCTTCTCTATGGAAATAGTTTGTTATTGGAGCAATCAACTGATCAAAAACAGAATTGAAAATATGATGAAACTCAAATTGGGAAATGTAAAGAACATAGGAATTCATTGGAAGGAATTTTAAAACTTTCTCAGTAATTCTAAATTTAGATAATGGTCTATAAATCCCTTTAGCAAGTAAATAGAATATAGATGCAGGGAAAAAACTTAGAACAAATACCATTGAAAGAGGCATTTTAGAAGTAAAGTTTTTTCTAAGTGGGTCTATTATCTTTCTAACTAATGAAGTTCCTTCATATCCATAAACCCAGATTGATATCCATCCTCCTTTTTTTAATAGCTGAGTCAAATTATTAAATCCTTTTTGAGGATTTGGTAAATGTTGTAAAACTCCAATAGCATATATAAAATCAAAAATATTCTTAAAAGGAAGATTATATATATCTGCTTGAACAATATGAATATTTTTAGCTTTATGAGTGAGATCAAAAGCGACTTCAACAGAATTGCTTAAATCAAAGGCAATTACTTCCTTAGCACCAAATTCAGAAGCAAATAATGCATGTTTACCAGTTCCACAGCCTACATCTAAAACTATTTTATTTTTAAAAAAGTCTTTATCCTTGGGATAAATCCAATTTAGAAAATCTCTTGAATCAGAATAAATATTAGAAAATTTTTTCCAAGAATAAGCGAAATTTTTTTGTGTGCTCTCTTTTAGATAATAATCTTCATCTAATATTATCCGAGGTATACCATTTTTTATAGCAAAACTTAGTTTACACTTTCCACATAATAATTTTCCCTCCATAATCTCTCCATTATTAGCCTCCTTTACATCAATTTCAAATGAGCTTTTACATTCTGGACATACAAGATAATTTAAAAGTTCAAATTTCATTTCTGCTACTTTTCTCCTCTATTTTAGAATAATTTTGCTTTATGAGTAATAAAATAAACTCATAAAATTATTTCAATTAATAATCCAATCATATTTTCCTTTTACAAATACCACAGAATTTATCTGAATTCAACGTTCATATTCCTGAATTACTTAAAATTGCGGGGAGAAAATCTTTTTAAAAAATTTTTTAAAAAATATAGAATAAAAATAAAAGTGGCGAGGGAGGGAGTCGAACCCGACGCAGGGATTTTCAGTCTACTTGTCTTTTTCTTTATTTTTTTTTATTAGAATTATTTATAATCTCATCAAAAAAAATTGTCTCTAATTTTGCAACAGCTTTTCTCTGTTCATTCAATTGTGGATGAGTATATTGAAGTGTAGTTCTTAAATCTTCATGGCCAAGTATGGCTTTTGCACTTATCAAGTCTACTTGTGAACTTATCAATGTAGAGACTGTATGTCTTAACATATGAAAAGAAAAATCATTAATATCAGTTTCTTTCCTGATTCGTTTAACAGTTCGTCTTAAAATATTTGGCTTTCGATTTTTAAGAGGAAAAACATAATTTTCCCCTGATTGATATTTTTCGATGATTTTTTTGCTAATTGAATTCAAAACTATGATTTTTACTTTTTTGCTTGAGGATCCTCTCCGTTTATATTTTGTTTTTGAAATTGGATAGAAAATCATATCATTTTGGATATAACTTTTTCTTAATGTAAGAATTTCTGATAATCTCATAGCAGTGTTCAAAGCAAATAGAACTAAGTCATAGATAATTGCTTGAACTGGAGATTTAGGATTCTGTTCGATTTTCTTACATGCATATAAGACTTTTCGTATTTCATCAAAGTTTAAAGCTCGGCGTTTTGGACTTTCAACGAAAAAGGAATAATAGCGGATAGGATTTTCCTGGATATAATTTTCTTCAATCGCAAGATTAAAAAAAGTTCTTAAAAGTGCAAAATATCTATTGACCGTGGCAGGCTTTTTATTTTTCTCAAAAAGGAAGTTCTCTAATTTTTCAACATATTTTCTATCAATTCGATTCAATAAAGGATTTCCCCAACATTGCTTAACAATTTCAAGTCTTTGAATATCTCTATCTAAAGACTTTTTATGTTTCTTAAATTCAATATATCTTTGTTTGAATTCTTCAAATGTGATTTGCTTAATCGGCGAGTAAGGCAAGTTGAAATGTTTAGCGATTATTTCCTCTTCTACTTGTTGAAGTCGAGAAGATAAAAGATGTTCTTGTCCTTTTTTGATTTTTAAAGCAATGTAATAAGTTTTTCCCTGGATGGTTTTTTTATAGTGATACCACTTACCACGTAGGTAAAGACCCATTCTTCACGGTAAAGTCAGAATAAATGAAATTTGAAGTTTGTTTTGAGAAGGTAGAAAACTTATTTGTAAGTATTTTTTTTGTCTTCCTTCAATTTCTAAAGCTTTTAAAGTTCGGTTATTTGAACTCCATAGAACTATTCCTGTAAGAGCAGTTATATATCCTAATGTTGAAGCTATTAAATACCCTGCATAACGTTTTTTCTCTTGATAAAAAAGAGATTTAGGCTCATAATGGTAAGTTGTTAAATATAAAGTTGTTCCAATTGTGCCTAAAATTACTCCTCCCCACGTAAGCATTTTCCCTGTTTTCACTTTTGATTTAGCACTATTGTATTCTTTTAGCCATCTATAATAATCTTCACTTCTCTGAGCAAAAGAGAAATTAAAAAATAAAATTAAAATTAAAATTAAAAAACATAAAATAAATTTTTTCATTTCTTTTCCTCCTTCTTTTTTTTATTCTGTATTTCAAATTTCACATATATTGCTTTGTTTTCATATAGTTTTTTAATTTCATTTTGAGATAATTGAAGAACCGTATTTGCAGAATAGGCTTTTGCTTCAGGAATCATTTGTTCATCTGTAAAGAAAGTCCATAAAGGGACTTTCAAGGCTTTTGCTATTTTCTCAAGTGTGGAGATACGAGGATTTACTTTCTCATGTTCTATTAAAGATAAATTTCCTTTCGAAATTCCTGTATATTTTTCTAAAATTCCTAAAGAGACATTTTTACTTTTTCGAATTTTTCTGATTCTTTCTCCAATTTTCACTTTTCCCCTTGCATTCTTAAAATATAAATCAAGGTTTCAAATTTGTCAACAATTTGTAAGCGTCCATAACATATTGGACTGCTGAGAGTCTTTTATAAAGCAGTCTATATAATATCTTAAAGGCGCTAATTTGTTAAGACTTTTATGAGGTCTCTTAGTGTTATACCAGATGAGCCATTTC
>Ga0209426_1001114_pt1 | contig 19142 bp, 18 predicted proteins | sample Deesub1362B_J571_FD_187697 | JGI IMG/M metagenome (GOLD analysis project Ga0209426, IMG submission 187697) | Deep oceanic, basalt-hosted subsurface ecosystem from Juan de Fuca Ridge flank, Pacific Ocean, CORK Borehole 1362B_J2.571 (SPAdes)... ...
CGGCAATATCCATAGATGTGGGCAACGGCCACACCCTCGTTGCGCTTGTGGATGAGGATAACCGCGTCGCAGGCTTCATGGAGCACCACACATCGCTGCTAAATAAGGAAAAGCTGGAGCAGCTTGTGGTGCGCTTCGCCGAGGGTGAGCTTACCAACGAGGAGGTATACAACGACTCCGGGCATGGGTGCGTGATTCGCGAGGGCGTTGGTATAGATAGGGTGAAGAGGATAATGGTCACCGGCCCAAACCGCGGTATGCTTCACAACTCCTCGCTTAAGGTGGAGTTCGCCTCTCCAGCTGGAGACGTGATGATGACCGGCGCGGTTGGGCTGGTGGATATGGTGCTGCACAGGCGCTAGGGGATATTTTAAACTAACTCCCACTCTTCAGACCTAAGTAGTTGGCGGTTCATATAACAGAAAATTGTTCTCCAAAACATTTGGATAACTCTTTTTGCAAACATTTTTGTGCAGAATAATACTTAAACACTTCACTTAAACTGGATATATGAATATTCAAACAAGAATAAAAGCTTTGCATCAGATCCGCTTTTTGAAGAGGCTCTTCGTGCCCTAGAAAAGAATGGAGGGCCTGTTGAGAGAGCCACTGTCGAGTTGCTCAGAGAACTCGCAGACAACAGATGTTGTACAAACTGTCTCTCTCCAATACTGACGGTGACAATCAGTGGGAGGACTCTTTAAGTCACCCAGCTGTTCTCCGAGGGAGGCACGCTGACCCTTGAGGACGTGTCTGCCGGGCTCTCTGAAAAGTACCCAGGCTGTGTTAGCAGGGAAGCAGCCAGGAAGGCCGTCTATCGCCTTAGTTGAGAAGGGGGTTGTAGAGAAGTGCGTCAGAGGAGTGTATGCTAGCATTGCATTAATTCCATTAATTCGAATAGTTATTTTACTCGTCTACTCATTAGCATTTGCTTATGGTTGCCTTTCCGAAGTCTTAGATACTGCGTTCTTTAAAAGAGTTACTTTAGTTTTTATTTTTGTGATATTAATTATGTCTGCAGTGCTTTTATATTTGATTATTAGAAGTATTAGGACTACAAAATGTTACCTACCTTACAGTACCCGCTTTTTCGTTATATTTTAACAAAAATTCAGCAAAGTCCTGTTTATAAATTTTTAATGAATGCTTATTAACCTAAAAATTTGTGACCGAGAATTTAATTCAAAAAATAAATTTTCATAAATATATGAAAATGTGAATAAATATTATAGTAACCAAAATAAAATAAAATAAGTTTAAAGCAATATAATAAAAATATAAAATCTTATCATCCACCTTGTACCCTTTCCAACAACATCGTGCGAAAAGGAGCGATGTTACGCTGGTAAATGCTATTACTGAGACAGATTTGGGGCGGTGGCCTGAGATGGGCATCGAAATGCTTCGCCTCGCTCCAGGCACACTGATCACGGCATTGGACATCCTGCAGCTTGTTCTGATGGTGGCCATAGTTGCCATCTCCATTATAGTTGGTATGAGGTGGAAATACAGGCTCGGTTACATACTCGCCTTTGCTCTATCTTTCCTTGCAGCACATGATGTTATTGTGATTCTTACCGGGGCAGAAGCTCTCTCGGAGGTTATCTTCAAAACCATGGGCATGGTGCTCTTTTTTGTTGTGGTTTTGCTTTTTGTCACACGGGAAGAGGAAAGACTTAAGTTAATTGATTACTCTGATATTATTGAGAAAGAGGTTGAAGTCAGGACACGTAAGTTAAAAAAAGCGAAGGAAGAGCTAATCAAAGCCTGGACGAGGCTGGAATTTCTTATCTCCAACAGCCCAGCGGTGATCTACACCTGTGATGTGGGAGGTGACTGGGCAACTACTTTCATAAGCAAAAATGTGAAAGAGCAGCTCGGGTATGAACCTAAAGAATTTCTCGAGCACCCCAAGTTCTGGATTGAGCACATCCACCCAGAGGATAGAACGCGCGTTCTCGCCGAATTGCCACGTTTATTCGAGAACGATTATCACGTTCATGAATATAGATTCCTCCACGGGGATGGAAGTTATCGGTGGATACATGCCGAATTGAAGCTAATACGAGATTCAGAGGGTAAGCCCCTCGAGTGCATAGGTTATTGGATAGATATAACTGAGCGAAAAAAGATGGAGGACGAGCTAAGGAAAGCAAACGAGCGCTTAGCAGTTATAAGAGAGCTGGACAGGATTATAAGCTCCAGTTTAGATATACGCGAGGTATATGAGGCCTTTGCTGAGGGAGTTAAGAGGCTGGTTGACTACGACAGGATAAGCGTTGCCCTGTATGACGAGGAGAAAGACGCAATAAGGATGTATATTGTCCGCACCAAAGCAGAGCCAAAGATGCCAGAAGTTTTATGGATACCAAAGAAGGACACTATTATAGGACAGGTTATCGACACCGGTAAACCACTTGTTCTTAGGGATGCAGTAAGAGAGAAGGGTGAAAAGATTATCGCATATGAGAAACTGCGCTCCTTTGTGGCCGTACCACTCTTCTCCAAGGGCAAGTTGATAGGAACCTTCAACTTGGAGAGCAGCAAACCAGACGCATACTCTGAAGAAGACATTGAGGTCTTAGAAGACCTGAGCAAGCAGATCGCCATAGCCATAGAAAATTCCAGACTTTACGTGGAGCTTAAGAGCGCCTATGAGAAACTTCAGCATGCCCACAAGGAGCTCCAGAAAGCTTATGAGGAGCTTAAGTCCCTCGACGAGCTGAAGAGCAACATCCTTGCCAACGTGAGCCACGAGCTTCGCACACCAATAACAATAGCTAAGGGTGCGATAGAGCTGGCAATGGATGAGAAAGATCCAAAAGAGAAAAACCAGCTTCTGAAGATGGCTCTTAATGCGCTTGTTCGTCAGAACTTCATAGTAGAGGACATACTAGAAGCTGCTAAATTTGAGAAGGGTGAGGTGGAACTGAAGCTGGAGGCGGTGGATATGGCTCAGGTAATAAACCTTGTGACTGATGAGTTGAAGCCCATGCTAATCAAAGAGAATATAAAGACTGAGATAAATGTGGATAAGAAACTCCCCCTCGCTAGGGCAGACCAAAAGCAGCTTAGACATGTGCTTCGCAACCTTTTGAGCAATGCCATAAAGTTCAATCGCGAGGGGGGGAGTATCACCATCGAGGCGAGGGAGAAGCTTGGCATGCTGGAGGTGTGCGTGAGCGACACCGGCATAGGCATACCCAAAGACAAGCTGGATAAAATATTTGAGCGCTTCTACCAGGTGGATAGCTCGCCCACGAGGCGCTACGGGGGTACAGGATTGGGGCTTGCTATAGTTAAGGAGATAGTCGAAGCCCACGGGGGTAGAGTAACAGTTGAGAGCGAGCTCGGCAAGGGTTCAAAGTTCTGCTTTACCATACCCGTGTGGAGGGAGTAAGTTGGCAAAAATTTTGCTGGTGGACGATGAACCTGAGATAAGGTTTGTGACGAGGAGGATGCTTGAGAAGGCAGGTTATGAAGTGGTTGAAGCCGAGGACGAGGAGGAGTGTATGGAGAAGTTAAAGGTCGAAAAGCCTGACTTAATCCTCTTGGATGTTATGATGCCGGGGGTAAGAGGGTGGGGGATTTGCGAGAGGATTAAATCCCACAGCAAGCTTAGGCATATACCAGTGGTGATGTTCACGGTAAGAACGAGCGAGGAGGACGTGATGAAGAGCTTCGAGTGCGGCGCTGAGGCGCACATCAATAAGCCCTTTGAAAGGGAGGAGTTACTGGAGATAGTGGAAAAGATTTTAAAAAAGACTAAATCGCCGAGATGATATATAACACACCAAATTTGATAAAATTTCTTATTTCAGTTTTTATTGTTTAGCTTATTTAATATCAATATGCCTGTTTAATCTAAAAGCTTTAAAATTTTTCGAATTTAAATTTTTTAATTCCTGACAAAAGTAGTTTATTTTGCAAAATTTTCATATATATTGTATCTTTAGCGTCTAATCCGCCTCAATCACCCGCGAAACACCTGCCTTCTTCTCCACCACCAGAAGCTTGTCCGCCGCCTGCTCGAACTCCTTGTCGTGGGTTACCACTATCGTTTGCGGTATTGAGGAGAGCTTCTTGATTATCTCCACCAGCTCCTGCCTGCGCTGGGCATCGAGGTGAATCGTGGGTTCGTCGAGCATTATCATCTCCATGGCGCTGCCAGACAAAGCTTTTGCTATACCCAGTCGTAGTGCCAATGCGAGGGCAATTCGCTCTCCGCCGCTTAGCATGTCGGCGCTCTCCTCACCCAGAGGTCCGAAGAGGGTAATGCTGAAGTCCTCGTTAAGGGTGAGCTCGCTGTAGGGAAGGTTGAACTCCTCAAACACCTCGCGAGTGTACTGCTCTATCAATGGCAGCGCTCGTCTGCGAAGCTCCCTCTGCAGATTGTCGCGGTGGAAGAGGCTGCGTATCTTTTTGAGAAGCGCCACAAACTTCTCAAGCCTCTCCTTTTCCAGTAGCTTTTCTTTTAGCGCGTTTATCTCAGCTTCAAGCTCCTGAATCTCGCCTTTAACCCTCCTTACTGCCTCTTCGCCTGCGCTTATACGCTTCTCAAGCTCTGTAAGCTTCGCCTGCGCATCCTCACGCTTCCTGCGCACTTTTGCGAGATGCTCTTCAGAAACCTCATACCCGAGCTTCTCCTCAAGCTTCTTCAGCGACTCCTCGATGCTCTTAAGCTCCCTCTCCGCCTCTTCCATTTTACTCTCAAGTGTATCCCTCTCGTGGGCGTGCTTCCTCAGGTAGCCCCGTGCCTCTATGTACTCCTCATACGCCTTTGCAAGGGAAGCCTTCTCCCTCTCAACCTCCTCAACCTTCTTAGCAACAGGCTCAAGGAGGCGATGCTCTTCCTCGAGTGCCTTAAGCTCTTCCCGAAGCTCCTCGGTTCTGTGAATCAGCCTCTCCCTCTCCTTTGCCCTGCTCTCTATAAATGAAAGCTCAGCCTTTAGACGGGTCGCCTCCTCCAGCTTCTTCTCAACGTAGCCCAGCTCCACCTTCTTATCCTCAACCTCACCCTCCAGCTTTTCTGCACTACGAAGCGACTCAGCAATTCTGCGCCTGTATTCCTTACTCAGGCTCTCCTTGCGCTCCTCACTCAGGTAGCTGTCGCAAACAGGACAGCGACTCTCAGCCGTCAGCAGCTCTTTCAAAGCCTTCTCAACCTCCCTGGCGCGGCCACGAAGCTTTGCCGCCTCCCTGGCAAGAGCATCTACCTCCTGCTTTATACTTGCCCGCGTCTCCTTCATCTCACGCAACCTGCGCTCAAGCGTTGCCTCTAGCTCCTCCAGGCTAATAGACGGCGCACCCAGTGTCTTGCAGGCATTCTTTATGGCGCTTTGAATATAGTCTTCCAACTCCGCCAGCCTTTTCTCTGCCTCCTCCTTCTCCCTCTCCCTCGCCTTAAGCTCAGCTTCCAGCGCTGAGAGTCTCTCCAGCCTCTTCCTGAGCTCAGCTAACTTAGCCTCAAGGGAAAGGTATCTTTCTCCCTCCTCTCTGACCGCCTCTAGCTTAGCCGAGTATCGCTTCAGCAACTCCAGTTTCTCCTGGATATGGGTGAGCTCATTTGCCAGCACCCTCCTCCGCTGCACAAGGCGAAGGCCCTCCTCAAGCTCTGCCAGTTCACCTTCAACCTCTGCCACAGCACGCTCAGCATCGCTGCGAGCATCTCGCCACTCCTCTAGCTCGCCCTCAAGCTTCTTTATCTCAGTGCGCTTCTCTTCGAGCCTCGCCCTTGCCTGCTTAAGCTCAGAATCCACCCTCTCCAGTGCTGCCAGGCGCCTCTCAAACTCCTGCACCACCTCAAGCATCGCGGTGTAGGCTTTCTCCATATCCTCAGCGCCCAGAAGCTTGCCAATAAGCCTCTTCTTAACAGAGGGCTGAGCTGATAGAAGGGCATCGATATCCCCCTGACGGATGTAAATAGCACTGGTGAAAAGCTCCGCATTTATTCCCAAGATGCGCTCAATCTCGCGAGTTACCTCCACCTCACCTTTTGCTCGCAAAACCTCCTCCCCATCCTTGAGCTCGTAAAGTGAACTTCCTGCGGCTCTGCCCTGGCGGCGCCTTCTAACAACCTTATACCTTCGACCACCCTCGTGGAATACAAGACTTACCTGCGTCTCAGTGGCGCCCCGCCTTATTAAATCATCCACGCCAACATTGGAGGTTTTAAAAAGGGCAAAGTTGATCGCCTCAAGTAAAGTTGTCTTTCCAGAACCGTTCTCCCCAACTATAACTATAATGCCATCGTCGAAGCTTACCCGGGTTGTGCTGTGGGATCTGAAATCCCTGAGATACACCTCCTCCACAATCATCTGAAGCCCTCCAGGCTAAGCTGCCCTCTTGAGGCAGTTGCCCGGGAGCGCTGCTCCCGGCGTGATGGAGTTATCCGGAGCCCAGACCCAGGTGACGGAGGCTGAGGAGCCACATTGCTCGTGCCACTCTCATACTGCTCAAAAAATTCCTTCGCCGCTTGCAGCGCTGCCTCCACCTCACCCTTCGCAAGCAGCCTGAATAGCTCAATCGCCAGCTCCTGCTCACCGCTAGAGTGCTCCTTCAAGCTCTCCCGGATAAGCTGCTCCACACTTATTCTTCCAACCTCTCGGGTTTTAGTCTCTTCGCGGGAGTTATGCTTCTTAACGTCTATGTACAGCGCCTTCTCTGCGAGGTGCGCCAAGATTCGCTGATAGATCCTCTGAAACTCGTGGGGAGGGCAACGAACCTCTATGCGCAGTACAGGTTTGCGCTGGTCCAGCGTCTCAGCCAGAGCGTAGATGTCCTCCTCCCTCTCAACCTCCACCCTCTTAAAGGGACGCACCTTCTCAAGGGTGACCCATTCCACGCTCGTGGGCGAGATATCCTCGGTGTCGACTATGAAAAACCCCTTCCCATTCTTCTCGTACTCCCTTATTTCATCGCTTCTCCATACCTCTGTTGAGCCAGGGTAGGCGAGCAACCCCATGCCGAATTTGTCCAATATCCTTTTATGGAGGTGTCCAAGCGCATAGTAGTGAAAGCTCTTCGGCAGATCGGCTAAGTCAACCTCATACTCAAGCTCAAAGTACTTTCTTATGCCCTGATGCAGGAGAAGTATGCGAGTTTCATGCTTCTCCGCCTCCCGCTCCAGCTGTGAAAGCTTCTCAACCAGAACCCTGCGGTGAATTTTGGAAAAGTAGGGCAAGCCAGCGATGAAAACATCTCCGTGCACGCGGCTCGGCTTCGCAGGCGTAAGAAACTCAATCTCGCGGTAGAGCCTCTGAGGAGGCACAGCACCTCGCCTCATAAGCATGTCGTGGTTGCCAGCAATGCAGTAAAATTTTATTCCGGCGTCGGTGAGCCTCTCTATAGCTTCGCGCACTCGCACAAGGGCTTTAACATGCGGCCTGGGCTCGTCGAAGAGGTCGCCGCTGTGCACAACAAAGTCGCACCCCCTGCTAATTATCTTATCCACCGCCTCATCAAAGACGGCGTAGAAATCCTCCTCCCTTTCATCCAAGTTGTACTGCCTGTAGCCCAGGTGGGTATCTGCAAGGTGAGCAAAGAGCATAACCTAACCCTCTGCTTGAGGTGTCTTAAAGATTGTTCTTTGGGCTACACTATCTTCCTGTGGAACATATGCACCTTTTCTGAGAGAGCGGCAGAAAAGTAAAAAAGAGCTAGGGGCCCTCCTTCTCTATCTTAGCATCGTCAATCAGAACCTTGAAAAAGTAGCCGGAGCCTATATCAACGTTGGTCTTAAGCACGCCGCTCACAATCACAATGTCGCCCACTTTAAACTCCTCGCTTCCGGTGTAGGTTACTGTGAGCTCGTTCTCGCCTGTGGCATTCGCTACAGTGCCGTCCTGCAGATGTATCCAGGTCTTGTCGAGAATGTTGGGAAGCACCTTCGTTACGACTGCTTTGAACTTAACCTCCTTGCCAGCAAGCTCCTCGCTTCTCGAGAGAATCTCAGCTATTGTATAGCCATCCTCCAGCTTCTCAACTGAGATGTTCACCGGTGGCGCTGCGCTGGTGGTGCCATGGAAGGAGTAGGGCTCACCCGCGGCGAAGCTCTGCACCATGAGGATGACATCCAGGGTCTTGTTCAGCGCCGGGGACTCAAAGCCAAGAAGCACAAGGGCACCGTAAATCTCCACTTCTTCACCCGTTTTGAGGTCAGTTCTTGGCCCAGCGACCCATACCTCGCCTGTGTCGTCTTTTATTCTGGCGTATGTGTAGCTTTGTGTAGATACCGTCTCCTCAACTGTACCCCTGGTGGAAACATACTGATTGTCTAGCTTTTGGGCATTTGCAAGGATTTCCCCTATCTTCAGCTCAAATACCTCGGGCTCTGCCTCAAAGTCCTGAACCTCTCCCGCAGGGGTGCTCACATACTCCCTCTTCTCAGAGGTGCATCCTGAAAGGAGCAACAGCACCGCAAGACCTATTAAAATTATTCTGCTGTTCATACAAATCCTCTTTAATATTTTTCAGGTGAGCAGTTAATAACGAGGAAAAAATTACTTGACAGCGCGCATATAAATATGGAGAAGGCGGATAATATGCCCACACCTTACGCCAGGCTCGCCGAGATTGCAGAGAAGCTTTCACAGCACCGCTCAAGGCTGGAGAAGCTCCGCATTCTCAGCGCCTTTCTCGCTACGCTGGAAAGCGAAGAGGTTGCGCCAGCGGTGAGGCTGCTGCTTGGGGGGAGGATTGCAGAGGCTCCGCTTGTTGTAGGGTGGGCTACACTTAAAAATCTTGCTTCGAAACCTCAGGCAACTCTTACAGGGGAGCCCCTCACCCTACTCCAGATCTGGGAGACGCTGCAGAAGGTAGCAGCGCTCCGCGGCAGTGGCTCCAGGAGGAAGAAGGAGACTCTACTTCTCGGGCTATTCTCCAGGGCGGGCGAGAGGGAGGCGAAGTACATTGCGAGGAGCATTCTTGGCGAGATGCGCACCGGGGTGAGCGAAGGTTTAATGGTTGAGGCCATTGCGAAGGCTTTCAATGTTAGTGCTGAGAGGGTGCGGCTTGCGCATGCACTGCTGGGCGACCTCAGCGAAGTGGCGCGTCTGCTCGCTACGCAGGGAAGGCTGCCTGAACCAAAAATCAGGCTATTCACGCCCATTAAGCCCATGCTGGCACAGCCGGCGGAGAGCCTTGAAGAGGCGGTACGTGGCGAAGTGGCGCTGGAGTACAAGTACGACGGCGCGAGGGTGCAGATACACCGCCGTGGGGATCAGGTGAAGGTGTTTTCGCGACGTCTGAGAGAGCTCCATATAGAGGAGGTGACACTTGCGGCGGCGCAGCTCAAAGCAGAGCAGCTCGTCGCTGAAGGCGAAGTAATTGCGCTCGACATGAGAGGCAGACCCCTGCCATTCCAGGATATAATGCGCTCTCTCGCGAGCGAGGGAGCAAGGCTCAGACTTTACCTCTTCGACATCCTCCACCTCAACGGGAGAGACCTTTTGAGCGTAGCCTACGCGGAGAGGTGGGAAATGCTGCGCCGTATCGCGGGCGAAGAGATGCTCGCTACTCGCGCTGTAGTCAGCGACCTGAGCGAGGCCTCAAAGTTTTACCAGCAGGCGCTGCGCGAGGGTCATGAGGGTGTGGTGGTGAAGAGGCTCAACGCCTGCTATGAACCCGGGAAGCGCAGCAGTTCGTGGTTAAAGGTGAAGTCCTTCGTAACCCTCGACGTGGTGGTGATTGCCGCGGAGTGGGGGCACGGCAGGCGAAGCCCATGGTTGAGCAACCTTCATTTAGCGGTGCGCGACCCGGGTGAAGAGCGCTTTGTGATGGTGGGGAAGACCTTCAAGGGTTTGAGCGATGCCATGCTGGATGAGATAACCCGGGAGCTTCTCAGGCACAAAGTTGCGCAGGAAGGCAATGTGGTGAAAGTTGCCCCAACCCTTGTGGTGGAGGTCGCCTTCGACGAGGTGCAGCGCTCCCCTCGCTACGAAAGCGGCTTCGCCCTGAGGTTTGCCCGCGTTAAGCGTATTCGCCGCGACAAGAGCGTTGAGGAAGCTGATACTCTGGACACGCTTAGAGAGATATACGAAGCCCAGCTCAGGAGAAAGGGCAAGTTATAGTTGTTAGTGTTTAAAATGAGGGTGATGATTCACTTTGAGCGCGTAACAAAGAGGTTTCATGATGTAACGGCGCTTCAGGAGCTTACGCTGAGCGTCAGAGAAGGAGAGATTTTTGGGCTTGTAGGACCCAATGGCGCCGGCAAGACTACGGCGATACGCATCCTGTGCGGTGCTCTTAAACCCACATCAGGCAAGGTAACGGTGGCAGGTATGGACGTAACCGAGAGGAGCACAGAGGTGAAGCGCCTCATAGGCTACCTGCCAGAGGAGCCCAACCTCTATGAGCGAATGACCCCCAGACAGCTTCTTCGTTTCTTCGCGTCGCTCTACAGCGTAGCTGACGCTGACACGAGAATAGATGAACTCCTTGCGCTTGTAGGAATGCAGGAGAAAGCGGACATGAGAATAGCCACCTTCTCCAAGGGTATGAGGCAGCGCATCGCCATAGCTCGTGCATTGCTGCACGACCCGGAGATACTCATTCTGGACGAACCCACCATGGGGCTTGACCCCCTTACAGCAAGGGAGATACGCGAGTTCATCGCCTCTTTCAATGGAAAAAAGACGGTGCTGCTGTGCACCCATTACATGCCTGAGGCGGAGCAGCTCTGTGACAGGCTTGGGATACTTCTCCGCGGGAAGCTCGTCGCTCTGGGTGAACCTGAGCAGCTTAAGGCAGAATTGGAAAAAGAAGGCTACGAGTCGCCCACCCTTGAGGACGTGTTTCTGAGGTATACAAGAGGGGGCTGAGTTGAGGGCTCTGATTATAGCAAAGCGCGAGCTGTGGGAGATACTCAGCAACAAAAAGTTTATGCTCGCCTTTATTGTGCAGACACTGCTCCTCCTCGCGCTGTTGCCTGCGTTTGGAAACCTGTTCGCCGAAGGTAACCTTGCCCTGCCCACGCCCTCGCTGCGGGGCTTCATTCCCTTAGGCGTAGTGGTGGAGAGCGATGACTGCGAGGTGCTGCTTTCAGCCCTCGAGGGAAATGAAAGGCTCAAGCTTTATCACTTCTCCTATCCGCCAGAGGAGGAGCTGCGGCGAGGACTGATTGCAGGTTACCTCTTAATCCCCTCCGAGTACAGGGAGAGCTCCCTCAAAGCACTGGAGGTGCAGCTATTTCTCTCACAAAGCATCAAAAGCCCCTCCGCACTGGATGCAGTGAAAGAGAGCGTGGATGAGGCGAGCAGAAGGCTCTCCCTGGAGAGGCAGAGGCAGCTCAACTTACACCTGGGCAACGCAATCTCGCTGAAGAGGGAGTTTCTCAAGCCAATGGTGGTGCAGAAAGGAGATGACAGGCGGTTTTCAAGCTTCTTCCTCGCCTACCTCGTACCCCTCGTACTCTTCTTCCCTATATTCATGTCCGGCGGGCTGGTTATAGATGCGATAGTTGGAGAGAAGGATCGCAAAACAATAGAGTCGCTCCTCACAGCACCCTTTTCCAGGCATGAGATAATCGCCGGGAAATTCCTCGCGCTTTGGGGCTTCGTTACCGCAGAGTGTGGAGTGTGGATTGCTGGCGTCGCGGCAGTAGGTATCCCCGTTGCAAGACCCCTTGAAGCATTTTTACTGCTGGCAGCGATTAATGCTCTTGTTATTGCCATCGCCATGGCACTGGCTCTGTACTCACGAAACCTCAAGGAGGCGAACATCGCTCTAATGCTCTTCTATGTGCCCCTGTTTGTAGCGCTAATCTACGCCCTCACCATAGAGTTCTTCTCTCCCAGGGAGTTCTTCTCCTATATTCCCTTCAACCTCATTTCCCGTGCGGTAAGTGGCGAAGCCTTCGCTGACTATGCCTTTTCGCTTATTATAGCTCTCCTCAGCCTTGCTGCTCTAGGCACGCTCGGCGCTGCTGCTGCGCTGAGTTACAGAGATGACATAATCTTCGGACCTAGGCCCAGTGTGGCCAAGCTGCTGGAAGATGCGGTTGAGGCGGTGCTATCCTTAAAACACCACCACCTTGCCAGCGTGGCGTTGGCACTTCTCCTCTCCCCGGTGGTGTTCCTTGCAGCCACCGCCATAGAGGTTGCACTCGCCGTTGGCGCTGCATGGCTGCTGGGATATTCCACCTCGTCCCTCTACCTTATAATCCTCTTCTCAGCAGCCGTGGAAGAGGCTCTGAAGCTTTTGCCCGTGTTTTTAATCCTCAGAAAGAGACGGAGGTGGGTTAACACCAGAAGCGTTGCGCTTGTTGCAGCCACCGCTGGAGCAGGATTCTTCCTGGTGGAGACCGCCCTAGCAGGCGCGATAGCGAGCCTGCTCTTCAGAATACCCCTGACAGCGCTGCTCTATTCCAGGGTTTCAACAACATTGGTGATGCATCTCGTGGCGAGTGTCATTGCGGGAATAGCAATTTACCGACGCGGCAGACTTGGCTTAGCATTGCTTGCCCTCGCTGTGGCTGTGCATTCTCTCTTTAACCTCCTCTTAGTGGAGGTGGCGCTGTGAAGCTTTTAACCCTGGCAAAGAAGGAGCTTGAGGACATCCTGAGCGAGAGGCTTTACCTCCTAGCCTTCGTGGTGCAGCTTTTTATCGTGGTGAGCATAACCTTCGTGGCCCTGCTGTACTCCTCCCTGGCAAACCCGGAGGTGATACAGGGGTATATCCCGCCGCAACAGGTGCGCCTCGGTGTTGTGGGCGACGATTCTCAGCTTAAGATTGAGAACCTCATGGTGGTGAGGCTCAGCGAGGGGACTGAGCCGTGGCGGGCGATAAAGGATAATCGCTTAGTGGCGGTGCTTGTGGCGCCTGCGAATATGAGCGAGGCTCTCGCAAGAGGCGAGGCTAAGCTGACGCTTTACATCGACAACACCAATGTACTCTCAGGCTATGCCGACGCCATGGTGACAAAGGCGATTATAAAGCTTGAAGAAGAGGTGAAGCGAAAGGTTGCTGCCAAGCTCGTGGGCTCCCCCGAGGCACTGCTTGACCCTATAAAGCTGGAGGTCAATGGCAAAGGCGATGCCATGCCCGCGGAGTTTGTTGAGCTGATGTACGGCTTACTCCTGCCCTTCATCCTCCTGCTCCCCACCTTCCTCGCAGCCAACATGACCACCGACGCGATTGTGGGTGAGAAAGAGCGCAGAACATACGAGCTTCTGGTGGTGGCTCCACTCAGCTACAGGGAGATAATCTTAGGGAAAGCCCTACCCATCGCTGGTATCGCCCTTGCTCAGGCAATACTCTGGGCGCTTCTGGTTATGCTAAGAGGGATTCCAGTGCATAACCTCGGGCTGCTCCTTATTCTGCTTGCGCTTCTTGATATTCTCTTCATCGCCTTGGGCGTGGCTCTGTCTGCACTCTCGGACAGCATAAAAGATGCCAACGTTGGAGTTACTGTGGTTCTTATATTAGCTTCCCTCGCCTTTTTTGTTCCGGTATCTCTTAAAAATGCGCTGTATGAAATCTCACCAGTAACCTTAATAGCAAAACTTGCCTCTAACCCGGCTGTGCATATAGAAGAAGTGTTACCTGGTTTTGCGCTCCTCGCCCTTGCTGCAATTGTAACGCTGATATTTGGGGAGAAGCTGCTGGAGTATAAGGAGAATTTGAGGGTGTAATGTATTCTGCGAAGATAGTTCTGTGAGGCTCCAAAGGAGATGCTGGAAAATTTAAGCAGAAGCAGCTAAAGCTGTGTAACATCTCCCCTTCCGTTACGACATTGAAGACTTTAATAGATTAAAACTAAACCAAAAAAGAAGAAGGAAAAAAGCTTCACTGCATTATAGCAGGAAGCTCGTGGCACTTCGTACAGGTCGTCTGGATATCGTGGCACTCACTGCAGAAGTTCTTGTGCCCATCGAACTTCTCAAACGCCTGCTTGTGCAAGCCGCTGCGCATGTCCGCTAAGGTAGGAGCGTCGTGGCACATGTCACACTTGCCTTCGCCGTGAAGCACTACCTCCTCTGTTTCACCTGCCTCCTCTTTGACTTCAGCTTCAGCCGCTTTCTCTTCAGCCTTCTCCTCCTGAGCAGGTGCTGCAGCGGCGGGAGCGCCGCCCTCCTCTATCAGCTTAACTCCCACGTAGGCATGGCACTTGTTGCAGAACTTCTGAGGCTGGTGGCAGTTCTTGCATGTATCCTCGCTCACCTTGCCGCTGGCAATCTCGTTTCCATGGTTCGCCTTCCAGTATACCATGTCCACCTTGGGCGAAGGATGCTCCTCAAGCGACGTATCCTTAACAGGCTTCTCCGGTGGTGCCACACATCCGCTGAGCAGCAGAAGGATGCCCAGCATCGCAATGAATATCAACACCTTTTTCATATTTACCTCCTCCTGTTTGCCATCTTATTTTTCAGCCTTCTCTCGTAAAGTCTAATAGCGCGAAGGATCCTGTTCTCGTACACCCACTTCGGCTGCGGTCCGGGCACGCCGTTCACAGGTATGCCCTTGTAGTAAATTATTAGGGTGGGCGGTGCTATTATCCTGTTAGCAATACGCACCGCCTCGTTGGCGTCGATGTCTATCTTCACGAACTTGAGCTTGCCTGCAAAGCGCTGCTCGTACTCCTCAAGCAGGCATTCTATATCCCTGCACGCTGGCGACCACTCCGCGTAGAAGTGCACCGCCACGGGTGTACTTGAACAGGTCACCTCTGTGAACCAGGTTGCTTCGCTAATCTCCTTCATTGTTTCGGCTCACACGCAAGATCACACTGTGCTTTCGAAATCTTGTGCTCCTTCTCCGCGTGCTCGCAGCACTCCTCCATGGTGGCGAACTCCGCGTCGCACAGACCGCAGACGCTTGGTCCCTCAGCGGCGGCTGCCTCAGCCTCTGCCTTTGCTGCCTGCTCCGCCTCGAACTCCTCCTGACCTTCAAGGATGAGCGCCTTGCCCACCAGGTCGTGGATTCCGCCAACCTGCACTGGAAGCTCGTAGTGCTCCATCACGAGGGGTAGCTGGGCTTTGTCTATAGCGCAGGGAGCAGCGAGGTAGTTAACATTGTGTGACTTCACCACCTCTTTCACAGCCGTTGCGCGCGGCAGGCCACCCTTCATTCTCAGCTCCATTATCTCCTCTGTGAGCAGACCGCCACCGCCACCGCAGCAGAAGGTCTTCTCCTTAATCGCATTGGGGTCCATGTCCACGAAGTTGTTGCACACAGATTTGATTATGAATCTGCCCTCCTCCACAAGGTCGCCCGCTCTCGCCATGTTGCATGGGTCGTGCATTGTGACGATAACGTCGTCGTTGCGCGATTTATCTAACTTGAGCTTGCCCTTGCGTATCAGCTCAGCGGTGTACTCCAAGATGTTCATGAACTTGAAGGGCAGGGGACCGTTCATCGCCTCCATGTACTGCCTCGCAGCGCGCCATGCGTGGCCACACTCACCGAAGATCACCAGCTTAGCGCCTATCTTCTTTGCAACCTCAACAACGCGCAGGTTTATCGCCTTGATATCATCATAGCTGAAGAACAAACCGAAGTTGGCTGCCTCACTGGCGTAGGTGCTCATCGTCCAGTCGGCACCAACGGCGTGGAACACCTTGGCCACGCCCATCATGGTATCAGTGTTGGTGAAGAGGTCTGCGCTCGGAGGTAGGTAGAGGATTTCCGCCTTCTCCTTGTCCACAGGTATCTTCACATCAACCCCAGTAAGCTCCTTAATCTCCTCCTCAAGGAACTCGCAGTTTGCCTTGAACGCTTTCTCTGGTATGCCAAGGTTGTTGCCGTGCTTGTAAACCTGCGAGATAACCTGGGTGATGTACTTCGTGGCTAGGCCAACGCTGTTCAGCACCTCTCTGCCCGCCATTGTAATTTCCGCCTGGTCTATACCGTAGGGGCAGAAAACTGAACAGCGCCTGCACTCTGAACACTGGTAGAAGTACTTGTACCACTCATTCTTCAGAATCTCAGGGGTAAGCTTCTGCGCCCCCACCAGCGAGCCAAACAACTTGCCGCTTATGGTGAAGTGCGCCCTGTAAACCTTGCGCAGGAGCTCAGCCCTGCCCACAGGCGTATTTTTCGGGTCGCCGGTACCCAGGAAGTAGTGGCACTGCTTCACGCAGGCACCGCAGCGCACGCATATATCCAGGTAAAGCTGCAGGCTCTTCCTCTCTTTGCGGAGCTGGTCAAGGCGCTTTAGCGCTACCTCCACCATCTGATCATCTGGCAGGGGCTCGGTGGGCATCTTGTTTGCCATCTTCTCCGCAAACTCTGAATGTGTGAGATTACAAACGTAATTCTCGCCAGCCCCCGGCTTGAGCTCCACATTATATACCTTATCAAGTTCCTCTCCCATTCTTACGCCTCCTCAAGTTGCTTTGTGTGCGCCTCGCCACCAAAGTGGTGTGTTCGCGTGGGCGAGAAGAATATCCCGCCGAAGTGCATCACCTTGCTGAAAGGTATGTACATCGCCAGCACCTGCACCAGGAAGAAGTGCACTAGGAATGCTGTGTTCAGTGTCACAGTGCTCAAATCCACTGGTTTAAGCGCCATCAAGCTGCGTATCACGTACTTCACGTCAATCACGAACGGGCGGGCGAAGTACTTGGCGTACAAGCCGGAAAGCACCACGCTGAGTATCAGCAGAAGCACAAAGTAGTCCGCAGGCGTTGAAATCCACTTAATGTCCGCGTGCACTATCCTGCGCAGCAGCAGGTAGAGCAAGGGTATGCTTATCACAAGCGCAGCAGCTATGCCTATTCCCTGAACCGCTGCCACCCAGCCAGGCACTGCCTCAGCACCCAGGAAGTAGCGCAGATGGCGCAACAGAATGAGGCCGAAGCTTATGTGGAATAGCCACGCGCCAAGCCACAATATGCGATTCCCCTGGAACTGCAGCAGGGAGCGGAAGAAAATCACATCGCTTAGCACCCTCACTATTGCGCTGCCAACGCTTCGCTGTCCCGGAAAGACGGCGATAGGTATCGGCGATGGTCTGCTCCACCACACCGCAATGCGGTATATAACCCCCACGACAAAAACTATGAAGGTTATATACGGTAGCACATTCACAACAAAGTTTGCCAGGACTCCCATGGTACCACCTCACTCAGATGTATTTAAGTTTAATATAAATACTTTACTATTTTTTTACAGTCCCTTTTTCTGGTGCATCTCCGCAAAAAGAAAAACCTCTGGCTTAGAAAACCATCACCATGTCTGCGCTTTCCATGCCCTTCTTGATTTCTTCAAAGCTCACTGGCTGAATGGTCTCCTCTACGTCGAACTCCTTGGCATCGGTGAGCATGTCTTCGGTAATGCCGTAGCGCTCCATGTCTTCCTTGCACGCGAGCACCTTCACCTCGCTCATAAGGAGCATCTTTATGCGGTCCTCAGGAGTCTCAATGCCGTAGGTGCCCATGCCATCCTGCCCGCGAAGGCAGTTAAGCACACCTGCATCCACAAATGCTACGATGGGCTCAACCTCGAACTCCAGCACTGTGAGGCAGCCGAGGGCGTGGTCAATGGCAGTGTTGGGAACCTCCTCCTTGAACGTCTTCCTTACTAGAAAGAATACCCTCTTATCCGCCATTTCACTCCTCTCCTATCATAAGCGCGGCATCACTTGAGAGCGCGTTCTCCATGAACCAGGTCATGGTCTTTACCTGAACCCCGTCAATCATCTCTTCATCGTTTATTCCACGGATGTAAACGCAGCTCTCGCAGTTAACTACCTCGAGGCCCTTCTCTATAAGCTCCTTGAGGTCTGCCTCAAAGTTAAAGCTCTTCTGGTACTTGTGCTGCCCCTTCTTTGCAACCGTCGTAGCATCGCCACTCAGCCAGAGCTTGACACTGTGCCCCTTCTCCAGGGCAGCCTTCGCCAACCTGAGAGCAAAAGCTATGTTCTTTGAGCCGTACGGTCTAGTAAGAAGTCCTATTGTCAGGGTTCCCATTCTCCTACCTCCTCCTTAAAGCCATATTACCTTCTTATACTCCTCCATGAGCTTGTCTACAATGTCGCCGTAGTCCACAACCTCCACATTGCTGGGAACGCTGTCCTCGCCGAATCCGCGAAGCTTGAGGTCGTCCTTCAGCACAAATACCTTGGAGACCTTCTCGAGAAGCGGTGAGGGCTTGCCATTCTCCTTAACAACGGCGTTGTAAACACCATCGTGCACCAGAAATACGCCTGTCTCATCGCTTGCTATGCGGTCGAAAAGCTCTGTGTCGTATTTAAAGTCGCTGATAAAGACACCCAGCCTCATTATACCACCTCGCGCTAATCCTTGGGATTGAGATATTTAAATTTTACTTCAGGACGGATTTTGGACTGGGGTATGCGGAGCTCGACTCGGGAAGCAGGAAAATCACAAGCGTGGTATAAGCGAAAGCACAACCCGAGCAGAGTTCGACTTTTGTGAAAATAAAGTTTAAATAAAAGCAAGCATAGTTGTAATCGGTGATTGACATGGGAAAGCTTGGCATATTTGTGTGCACCGACAGGCATGCGGAAGATTTGGTAGGCCTGACCAAGGCTGCAATAGCTAAGGGGCATGAGGTCAGAGTCTTCTTCACAGGTCCAGGGGTTAAGCTTGTTCCAACAGAGCAGGCGAAGGAACTGGTCAAAGCAGGAGCAGACGTTGCAATGTGCCTCCACAGCTTTGAGGAACTTGGTTTCAAGGAGGACGAGGTTCCAGAAGGAATAAAGAAGAGTTCCCAGGACTACAATGCAGACATGCTGAAGAATGTGGACAGGTATGTGGTGTTATAGGAGGTGAAGAGGATGGTTTCTGTGGTGTTTATAACTAATAGCGAGGATGGATATGTTCAGGAAGAGGCAAGCCGCTCAGCCCTTGGAACAATGCTGGGAGGCAATGACCCAAGCTTAATGATTATAGATGTGGACTACGATGTTGATCGCGGAGATACTGCAGAGAACCTGGAGTGGATAAGGGACAACGACGGGCTGGTGGTTTCCAACAATCCAAAGAATGTCGAAAAGAGCGAGTACATCGAAGAGATGAGCGTTGAGGAAATGGCAAAGAAGATGCTGGAGTTTGATGTGATTATACCCTACTGAGGTGATGTAGATGAAGATACTGGAGATTCTCAGGTCAGAGCCCAGCGACAGGGTGAAGGAGATAATAGAGGTGCACAAGAAGGAGCACGATGTGAAAATCTTTGAG
>Ga0209426_1001115_pt1 | contig 19138 bp, 18 predicted proteins | sample Deesub1362B_J571_FD_187697 | JGI IMG/M metagenome (GOLD analysis project Ga0209426, IMG submission 187697) | Deep oceanic, basalt-hosted subsurface ecosystem from Juan de Fuca Ridge flank, Pacific Ocean, CORK Borehole 1362B_J2.571 (SPAdes)... ...
CTCCTCAGGGGGGCAGTACCAGGAGTTGTTGATCACGTGGGGAGCCAGGTCGGGATCGCCCTGCAGGAAGGTGCCACCGACGGGGTAGGGGGCCAGGAAGAACTCGAAGCACTCAATGTAGGTAGAGGGCTTTCCCCATCCCTGCTCCATATTTCGGCAGCCGATCCATCGCGCCCCCGGCGCGACGCCAATCCCGCCCTGCCCGACCATCGTACCCATCGTGTGGGTGCCGTGGCCCTGGTCGTCGCACGGCTCCGGGGAGTTGAAGCCACACGGGTTGCCCGATGGTGTGTGAGAGTTGTCCTCGTGAATCGCGTCGTGCCAGTTGTAGTCGTGGGTGACGGTGATGCCGTCCCAGCCCCGGTAGGTGTCGATCAGGGCCGGGTGGTCCCAATCGTAGCCGGTGTCCTGCCCGGCGACGACCACCCCCTCGCCGGTGAAGCCCAGCGCCCAGACGTCGTCGGCGTTGATCTGGCGGACGTTCCATTCGACGGCAGAGGGGGCGGCTGTGGCGTAGGGTTCCGGGGAGGGCAGCGGCACCTTCACCCACGGATCGCCGACGATGCGGGCCACCTCCGGCCGTGCGGCCAGTTCCGCCACCAACCCCCGGTCCCCCCGCACAGCCAGCGCGTTGACGACGTAGAAGGGGCGGTAGGGGATTCCTCGCTGCGCCAGCATCACTCGCAGATTGGTCTGGGTTCGTAGCGCCGCCTCCTGGAGCCGTCGGGCGACGTACCGCCGCCGATCTCCCCTGGGCATCGCTTCCAGGTTGACCTGCTCGCGCAGGACCACCAGGAGGTCCACCTCGCCGCCGTCGGCCGTCTGCTCCCACACCCAGGGAGCGACGTTGGCGGGCCGGGGTCGTTCGGTCGAGGCGGGGGGATGTAGCGTGGGCAGGGCGAGGAGGAGCAGGAGCAGGCCCAGCAGTGGCCTATGCCACCCGGTCGACCACCGGGATCTCCAGTAGACCCACATCCTGCACCACCACGCGGATTTTCATCTTGTGCTGTCCAGACTCCAGCGGAACCCCCGTCACGTGCAGGGTGAAGGTCGTGCCGAGGGAGAAGGAGAGGGGATCGTCGGCAGTGATGGAGGTGGCGGCTCGCTCCTCGCCCTCCACCACTACCGTCACCCGCTCCAGGGGGATGGGCTGCCCGTCCAGTTCCAGCCCTTCGAACCTCACGATGGTGCCCGGGGCGATGGTGTTCTTCAGGGCCAGGGAGAGGCCGTCCTCTTCGGGTTTCAGGGAGCCTTTGACGTATAACCGTTTAAGAATGACGGGGGGGATTGTCGGCATCTTCTTACCTCCTCATTCAAAGGATATCATATGGGCGCAGAGGGCACAAGGTTGGGATACTGGGGTTCGGACGTTCCTTCCCCGGCGGCCGGAAGCCGCGGCGACGGCTGGGCTTCGCCCCTTGCTTCCGGTCGCCAGGCACGGGGCCGCCGCGCTCCTCTCCGAAGGTCAGTGGGATTCACGCCGTTCCTCTCTGTCCAGGCCGTCCTACGATCGGTTGGGCGGTGGGCCGGGTTTATCCTAACCCTGTTGGATCGGTTGCGCAAGTCGCCTTCTCTTTGACAGCCACGCCCGTTCATGGTATAGTCCATTCCCCATCTCCCGGCGGACCGAGGGATAGTACCCCTCGTCGTTTCTTTGTGGGAGGCAAAAAAGCGGACAGGAGTGATCGTATGGGTGGAAAGGCGAAACTGACCATCGCGGGTCTGTTGATCGTGGCGGCCGTTGCCTATCTGATCGCCTCCAACACCGGTAGCACGGCCCATTACTTCCTCACGATTGAGGAACTCCAGACGATGGGAGAGGAGGCCGTCGGGCGGAGTCTCACCGTGTCCGGCGCGGTGATCGGCGATTCGATTGTTTACGACCCCTCTGTGCCCCGGGTCACCTTCACCATCGTCCAGGTGCCGGGCGACCCGGAGGAGGTCGAGCGGGCTGGGGGACTGGCCGCGGTCCTGCACGCTGCCGTCAACGACCCCAGCGCGCCTCGCCTGGAGGTGGTGTACAACGACGTGAAGCCGGACCTGCTTAAGGATGAAGCCCAGGCCATCGTCCGTGGGAAACTGGGGGAGGACGGCCGCTTCTACGCCGACGAGGTTCTCCTGAAGTGTCCCACCCGTTACGAAGAAGAGGTTCCGGACCAGGCGGAGGAACCCTGATGCTCAGCGAAGTCGGCACCATTACGATTGGGTTGGCCCTGGCGGTCTGTCTTTATGCCTCCCTGGCGGTCTTTCTGTCCATCCGACGCTCCGATCCTCGGTGGCTGCAGAGTGGGTGGAACGGGATCTACGCCACGACGGCGATCTTGGGGTTTGGCCTTCTCCTTCTGCTGTTCGCCTTTCTGACCAACCGGTTCGAGATCCAGTACGTAGCTCAGCACTCCAGCCGAGCCCTTCCCGTATACTTGAAGGTCTCGGCGTTGTGGGCGGGGCAGGAAGGGTCCCTGTTGCTCTGGTCCTTCCTTCAGATTCTGTTCGCCCTCCTCCTGATCGCGCGTCCCTCCGTGCGGACCCGTCCCCTGCTTCCCTGGGCGACGGTGATCCTCGGCTGCGTTGCTGCTTTCTTTATCGGGGTGACGCTCTTTCTCTCCAATCCCTTCGCCCGCTTGGACCATGCCCCGTTCGATGGGCAAGGGTTGAACCCGCTCCTGCGACACCCGGGGATGATCTTCCATCCACCCTCCCTCTACCTGGGGTACGTCGGTTTGGCGGTCCCCTTCGCGCTGGCGATGGCGGCGTTGATCACGGGGCGGGTGGACGAGTGGACCCGCGCCGCCCGTCGCTGGACGTTGGCCGCGTGGCTCTTCCTTGGGCTGGGACTCTTCCTCGGGGCCCGCTGGGCCTACGACGTGCTGGGATGGGGCGGGTATTGGGGCTGGGACCCTGTGGAGAACGCCGGGTTGATGCCCTGGTTCACCGCTACGGCCCTGCTCCACGGGGCGGTAGTACAGGAGGAGCGGAAGGGGTTCCGGACGTGGAATCTGGTGCTGGTCATCCTTTCCTTCGTCCTGGTCCTCTTTGGGACCTTCACCACCCGCAGCGGGCTCATCCAGTCGGTCCACGCTTTCGGCCGCTCCGCCCTGGGTTACTACTTCCTGGCCTTCATCGGCCTGGTATTGGTGGGCTCTTTCGCCCTCGTCTTCCGCTATCGGTCGTTCCTGCGGGGCAATTCCTCCTCTGAAGGGTTGCTTTCCCGAGAGGGTGCGTTCCTCATCGCCCTGGTCCTCTTCGTCACTCTTACCGTCTCCGTCTTCGTCGGCAGCACGCTTCCCACGATCACCGATGTCCTCTCCCACCGCCGGTTCGAGGCCGGTCCCGAGTGGTTCGACCGGGTGACGGGGCCTCAGTTCGGTCTGATGGTGCTGGTGCTGGCCCTATGTCCGCTGCTCGGCCGATCGGCGCAGGCGCTCCGCCGCCTTCGCAGTCGGGGATGGCCTGCGCTGGTGGGAGGGGTCGTCGTGGCTGGCAGCGCCGCGCTCGCAGGCTTCACCGGCTGGACCTCGCTGGTGGGCTTCGCGCTGGCGGGTATGGCCGGAGGGACGGCGGTGGCCGAGATTGCGTGGGACGTGGTCGGGCGGAGCCGCCGGAAGGAGGAACCGTTCCTTCAGGCCCTCCAGCGCCAGGTAAGCCGTCACCGTCGCCGCTACGGGGGCTATCTGGTCCACTTCGGCCTCGTCCTGCTGGTGATCGGGATCATCGGCACCCGTGTCCACGCTCTGGAGACCGAGGTCGTCCTCTCGCCGGGCGAGGAGGCTCAGATCGGCCGGTATACGCTGGTCTTTGAGGATCTGCGGCAGGAGCAGGCAACGGACCACGTCCGCACAGAGGCGAGGATCGCCGCCTATCGGGACAGGGAGTATCTGACGACCTTGACTCCGCGAATCGATGCGTACGCTCAGCAGACGGTGGGGGTGCCCGCGCTGCGGCCCGGCTGGCGGGAGGACCTCTATGTGGTCCTGGCGGCCTACAGTCCGACGGAGATAACCCTCAAGGTCTTCATCAACCCCCTGGCGACCTTCCTCTGGCTGGGTGGGCTGATCCTGCTGGCCGGAGGCGCAGTGGCCGTCTGGCCCTCCGCGGAGGAGGTCCGCCTCCCCGTCGCCGAGGCCAGAAGGCGGAAGGTGCGCAACACCGTGGCCGCGGTCGTCGTCCTGGCTCTGCTGATCGCAGCAGGCGCGGCGATGTGGGGGCCCGGGCATGGGGCATCGGCGCGGCTGGTGGGACGTCCTCTGCCGGGGCAGCCAGCGCCGGACTTCACGCTGACGTTGTTGGATGGAGGCACGATCTCCCTCGCGGACCTGGAGGGACGTGTGGCCGTGCTCAACTTCTGGGCCACCTGGTGCCCTTCCTGTGAGGAGGAACTGCCCGCCATCCAATCGATCTGGGAGGAGTATCAGGGCCGAGGGGTGGTCTTTCTCGGGGTCGCTCTTCAGGAAGACGAGGCCATCGTGCGCGGTGCCGCCGACCAGTATGGCTTGACCTATCTTCTGGCGTTGGACATCGGCGAGCAGGTATCGACCGCCTACGGCGTCACCGGTGTCCCCGAGACCTTTGTGATCGATCCCGAGGGGAACGTGGCCTTCGTCCACATTGGACCGGTGACGGCGGAGGAATTGATAGAAGAACTGGAAAGTCTGCTGGGACAGTAGGAGGAGTGATGGGGATTGGATCGATTCTCGTGGGCGTCGCGCTGGCCCTGCTGGTGGGGGCCTACCTGGCCCGGCCGTTCCGGCAGCCAGAGGCCGAGTTCGACCGGGCGATCGAGCATTGGGTGGCCCAAGCGCGGGCTGCGCTGCAGGCCGGCGAGGTAGCGGCGGCTCCCGCAGCGACGGCGGCGGAGGAGCCGGTGAACTTCTGCCCGCAGTGTGGCCGACGGGTCGGCACAGATGACCGATTCTGCGCCGGATGTGGGCGACCTCTGCGGTGAAAGGTGGAGTATGGTGATCAGGACTCGATTTCTGCGAAGTGTTCTCCCTCTGTTGCTCTTCGTGGCATTGTTGTCGGCCGTCGGCTGGACCCGCGCACCGCAGGCAGCGACGCTGTTGGTGAAGGGGAAGGTGACCAACGGGACTCCCGGGGGGGAGGTTCCGGCGGGGCTGGAGGTGACCCTCCACGTGTTCTCCGGAGAGGAGGAGGCGGAGACGTTCACGACCACCCTCGCTGCTGATGGGACCTTCTCCTTCGAGGAAGTGCCGGGCGGAGAGGGCCGAACCTTCGTCGCCGAGGTCACTTATCAGGGGGTGAGTTATACCTCCGAGGCCCTGACCCCGACCGCCGACCAGCAGGAACTGGAGATCCCCCTCACCATCTACGAAACGACGGAGGACCCCGCTTCGGTCCAAGTCACCCAGTTGCATATCTTCGTCACCGAGATGGAGAGACGCCTCCTGGTCGAGGAGTACTGGCTGATCGGGAACGAGGGCGACCGGACCTACGTGGGGGCCGAGGATCCGGCGACGGGGAAGCGGGTGACGATCCGTTTCACGCTGCCGGAGGAGATCGAGGATCTGACCTTCGACGGTCCAGGCCTGGGGGAGCGGTTTGTGGAACTGGCGGACGGTTTCGCCGACACCCATCCGGTCCGGCCCGGGTCGACCACCACCGAGGTCGCCTTCTTCTACACGCTTCCCCACCAGGAGGGGTTGCGGGTGGAGCAAGCCGTCGACGTCCCGGTGGGGTCGGTGGTAGTTCTGATGGTCCAGGGGGACCTGGCGTTGGAGGGGCCGGGGTTGGAGCCGATGGGGACGGTGGACACCCAGATGGGGCCGGCCCTCTCCTACATCGGTGGGCCGCTGGCGGCGGGGGAGGGTCTGGTCTTCACGTTGGTGCCCGCGCCGCCGCCCGCGCCAGCGGTGGAACCATCCGTCCCGGCGGACCACCCCACCGCCGCGCCGACGCGCAACGTCGCGTGGGAGGTGGCCGTGGGGCTGGCGGCTCTGGCCTTCGCCGTAATAGGAACCTCCCTTCTGTGGCGCCCGGCTCCCGGTCCCGTTCCGAGCCCTATCCGCCCGCTGGTGGAGCAGATCGCGGCGCTGGATAGAGAGTACGAATTGGGCCGGGTTCCAGAGGAGACGTACTTCGAGAGACGGGATGAACTGATCCGCCAGGCGCGGTCCCGTCTGGAGCAGCGAGACGCGCAGTAGCAGCCGATGTCTGGCCCCAACCCGCCGACGATGATCGAGGTCCACGGTTTGACCAAGTCCTTTGGCCCTCGGGTGGCCCTGGCGGGCGTGGACCTGACGGTAGCGCAGGGGGAGTTCGTGACGCTGGTGGGGCCTAACGGGGCGGGAAAGACCACCTTCTTGCGCATCCTCGCTATGTTGACCCGCCCCACCTCCGGGACGGTGCGCGTCGCCGGGTTGGACCCCGCCAGGGCCGGGGAGGAGGCCCGCCGCAGAATCGGCTTCCTTTCCCACCGCACCCTTCTTTATGAGGACCTGACCGCCGAACAGAACCTCCGGTTCTACGCCCGGATGTACGGTTTGAAGGATGGTGCCGCCCGCATCGACGACCTGCTGGAGCGGGTGGGCCTGGCCCACAGGCGGCACGACCTGGTGCGGACCTTCTCTCGCGGTATGCAGCAACGGCTGGCGGTGGCCCGGGCGGTGCTCCACCAACCCCAACTGCTCCTTCTGGACGAGCCATATACCGGTCTGGATCCCGAGGCGGCTCAGGCCCTCACCGATCTTCTGGTCGGACTGGTGGGGGAGGGGTGCACGATCCTTCTCACTACCCACAATCTGGAGCGGGGTCTGAGCGTGGGTCGGCGGGTGGTGGTGCTGGCCCACGGGCGGGTGGTGTACGACGAGCCCCGCGAAGCGATCGATCCTCTCTCGTTCCCTGAGACCTACCGCCGGGTGGTGGCCTCGTAGGTCATCCGGACGGCGGGGGAGGTGGGAAGGTGAACTGGGAGGACTATCCTCGACCGGCGGTCACGGTAGACGTGGTCATCTTCACCCTGCGGGAGGGTGACCTGCAGGTGCTCCTGGTCCGCCGCAAGTCCCCTCCGTTCCAGGGGATGTGGGCCATCCCCGGCGGGTTCATCCGCATCGACGAGTCGCTGGAGGAGGCCGCGCTGCGGGAACTGGAGGAGGAAACCGGCGTCCGCGACGTCTATCTGGAGCAGTTGTACACCTTTGGCGATCCGGACCGTGATCCGCGGGGGCGGGTGATCACGGTGGCCTACTTCGCCCTGGTGCCCGCCGATGCGGTGTACCCGCACGCAGGCAGCGACGCCGCCGAGGCTCGCTGGTGGTCGATGTACCACCTGCCTCCTCTAGCCTTCGACCACGACAAGATCCTCGCCTATGCCCTCCAGCGGCTGCGGTACAAACTGGAGTATACAGCGGTCGGCTTCGAACTCCTGCCGGAGACCTTCACCCTCAGCGAACTACAGGCGGCCTACGAGGTGATCCTGGGGGAGAAACTGGACAAGCGAAACTTCCGCCGGAAGATCCTCAGCGCGGGCATCCTGGAGGAGACGGGCGAGTACCGCACCGGCGAGGGCCGCCCGGCCAAACTGTACCGCTTCCGCGACGACGCCGTGGCGGAAGTGAAGGCCAGAAGGTTGTTCCCCTGAGTGTTTTGTACCCCAATTTACCCACAGGAGGAAAGCGGTGGCGCAAAAGGAAGGCCTCCGGCACCAGGCGGCTTTGCCCCTTTCCGCCCCAGGTGTCGCCGTCTGGCTTCTCTGCTGCGAAGTTGTTCTCCTGCGGACGTTCGTGGCATATTTCCACCACTTCACGCCCTATCAGCGGTGGATGAACCTGCGCGCGCTGGTCCTGGGCGCGCGCCCCGCGCCGGTTTTCTGGGGCGTGGTCCTGGCCGACGTAGCCGCCTGGCTGGGTTTCGGGCTGCTCCTGGCGCGGTCGCTGGCCCCCGGCGGGGGGCGGACGGTGCGGGTGTTGGCCGCCTACGGCCTGGCGACGGCGGCGGGCGTGCCGTTCCACCTCGTTACGCTCGGCCTGGCTGAGCACCTGATCCGCTTCGGTCAACTGCCCCGCTACCTGGGCCTGATGGTCATCACCGGATTGGCGGCAGCGGTCGGGCTGTTGCTCGTTCCTGCCGTCGCCGTGGCTTCTTCCTGGCGGGAGGCGGGGAGGCGCTGGCTGCGCCGTCTTGGGCCGGCGGGCTGGCGGATGTTCCTCCTCGGGGCTGCCGTCTGGCTCCTCAACCGGCTCGCTTTCTTCCTCCTCGCCCTGCCAGTGGGCGGGGAGTTCTTCTACGCGCTGGCCTCCACTTTGTTGCCCTGGGGGCTGTTGGCGCGGTCGGCTCGCTGGGTGGGAAGCGCACCCCCGTCGGGGACAGCATCGCCGCGTCCGTGGCTGACCCCCGTTGCCTTCGGTGCTGTCACGGCGGCCCTGCTGCTCAGCCTGCTCCTCCTGCCTGGGCCGCAACCGCACGCGGACGCAGTCGCCCCACCGTCGCTGGTAGTGGAAGAGGCGGTTGTTCCACCGACCACCGCCGCCGTTTTCCCCGAGGGGGCGGCTTTTGCATCGGAGCGGCTGGAGGTGCGGGTGGAACGGGACCCGTTCGACCTGGTCGTTGTGAACGCGGAGGGCCGGGAGGTGCTGGACCTGATCGACGGCGATGCGGACCGGCCGGCTGCGTACCGGGGGGTGGCCCTCTCGACGGAGCCGCGCACGGTGCGGATGATCCCGCTGTTGTGGACCGGCAACACGGTCAAGAGCCGGTGGCGCCTGGGGGCGGCGTCGCTGGAGCGGGCGGACGAGATCGTCGTCGAGGGAAGCACGATGATGATCCGCGGTCGTGTCGGACGCACGCCGGTCCGGTTGCGGCTCGCCTTCGTCGCACCGGACACGCTGAAGATGGTGCTGGAGGCGGAAAGGACCGATCCCTGGACCGTGCCCTCGCTCTCGTTCGAGGCCTTCGCCGGGGAGCACTTCCTCGGCTTCGGCGAGCGGGTCAACCGGATCGACCAGCGGGGGCAGGATGTCTACCACCTGGTCGAGGAGAACGGCTACGGTCCCGGCTTCCTCGCTCCGCTGGTCCGTTGGTGGCTGGGCGAGCGAGGAGCCTTCCCCAACGGCGAACTCTGCACCTACTGGCCGGTCCCCTTTTACCTCTCCTCGCGCGGCTACGGGCTGCTGGTGGCGGAGAGTTTCGATCCGCGCGTCGAGGCAGCGTCCGCCTATCCGGACGTCGTGCGGGTCAGCGCGCGGGGGTCCGATCTGACGGTCTACCTCTTCGCCCAGGCCGATCCCATCGACCGGATCCGTGCCTACACCGATCTTACTGGGAAGCCGCGCCTTGCACCGACCTGGGTCTTCCTGCCGTGGAAGTCCCGTTCTGGCGGGCCGACGGAGCCGCTGATCCGCGAGGATATGGAGAAGATGCGCGCGCTGGAGATCCCCACCTCCGCCCTGAACGTGGAGGCGTGGGAGCGGTGGCGAGGTAGTTTCATCATCGACCGGGAGCGGTACCCCCAGATCGAGGACCTGATCCAGCAGGCCCACGAGCGGGGCTACAAGATGTCGTTCTGGATGTTCCCCTACGTGCAGGCGGAGGCGGATAACCCGGTCTACGTCGAGGGGGTTCGGGAGGGGTACTTCGTGAAGAACCGGGTCGGCCTGCCGTATCCCCTGATCACCTTCTTCGGCTCCGAGGTGGTGATCGATATGACCCATCCGGAGGCGGTGGCCTGGTTCCAGGAGCGGGTGGCGTCGATGTACCGACTCGGCTTCGACGCCCATATGAACGACTTCGGCGAGTCGATCCCGCCCGACGGGGTCTTCTACAACGGCCGGTCCGGCTTCGAGATGCGCAACCTCTACCCGCTCCTCTACGTCCAGGCGGTCGACGAGGCGGTCCGGCGGGTGAAGGAGGACTACGTCATCTATCCCCGCCCCGGCTTCATAGGGATGCAGCGGCTGGCGGCCCTGCAGTGGCCGGGCGACCAGAATACCGATTGGAGCCAGTCGGACGGGCTGCCAACGGCGGTGCGGGCGATGATCAACGTCAGCATGGCCGGGGTGCCGGTCCACGGCTCCGACATCGGCGGCTGGCACGACATCGTCAGCCCGCCGACGGACAAGGAGTTGTTCCTCCGCTGGGCGGAACTGGGGGCCTATAGCCCGTGGATGCGGGCCCACGGCGGGTTCCTCCATCCGGTGCGGGAGCCGTGGCGGTTCGACGAGGAGACGGTGGCGATCTACCGGGAGTTGGCGGAGGCCCATACCCGTCTGTTCCCCTACCTGTACACCTGGGCGATCCGCGCTTCCCAGACCGGCGAGCCGATCGTCCGCCATCCCTCCCTCCTGTGGCCGGAGGAGGAGGTCTGGTACACAGTGGAGGACGAGTACCTCCTTGGCGACGCGCTGCTGGTGGCTCCGGTGGTCGAGCAGGGGGCGACCTCGCGCCAGGTGCGGTTCCCGCTGGGCCGCTGGCGGCACGTGGCGACCGGCGTCGTGTATGAGGAGGGCGTGGCCCAGGTGCCCGCCCCCATCGGTCAGCCTCCGGTCTTCCTCCGGCAGGGGGAGATCCTGCCGACCTTCGCCGAGGTCTTCGACACATTGGAGCCAGCGAGCGACCCGTCGGTGCGGGTGGGGAGCCTGGAGGGAGACCTGACGGTGCACTGGTTCGCCGGCGGGTCCGATGAGATGATCCTTTTTGATGGGACCCGCCTGGCTGCATCCGAGTCGACGGAAAGGATCGACCTAGTTGTGGAGGGGCCAGTGGAGCGGGGGATCACCTGGCGGGTGTACGGTGTGGTGCGTCCGACCGGGATCTTCCTCGACGGGAGGCTGCTTCCCCCCACGGACTGGACCTACGATCCGGCGGCGGAGACGCTGGAGGTCCGGTTGTCCCGGCAAGCGACGAGCCGGGTGACGGTCCGGTGGTGATAGCCCTGTCGAGTTGACAAAATTCGATTTTGGGTGTATCGTTTTAGTGTCAAAAATACACTAATCGACAGGGGGAAAGCGATGGAAGACAAGCACAAGCCGTTCCTGGAGTGGGTAGCCCGATGGGAGGCGGACTTACCGGCGGTGGAGTTGAAGGCCGTTGTCTCGGAGCCCGCGCGGGTGGCGCTGGTGTCGGTCGATCTGGTGAAGGGGTTCTGTTATGAGGGGCCGCTGGCCAGCCCCCGCGTGGCCGGGATCGTCCCGGCGGTGGTCGATCTCTTCAAACGGGCCTACGATCTGGGGGTCCGCCATTTTCTCCTGACGCAGGACACCCACGACCCCGACGCGGTCGAATTTGGCGCGTTCCCGCCCCACTGTGTCGCAGGCACTTCTGAGAGCGAGACCATCGACGACCTGAACGAACTTCCCTTTGCCAATCTGTTCACGGTTATCCCCAAGAAGTCGATCAGTTCCAGCGTCGGTACAGCGCTGGGGACCTGGTTGGAGAACTATCCTCAGGTGACCACCTTCATCATCGTCGGCGATTGTACCGACCTGTGCGTCTATCAGGCGGCGATGTACCTGCGGCTGCGGGCCAACGTCCTGGGCCAGAGGGACGTTCGGGTGATCATCCCCGCCGACTGCGTGCAGACCTACGACCTGCCGGTGGAGACGGCGGAGGAGATCGGCGCGATGCCCCACGATGGGGACCTCCTGCACCGGTTGTTCCTGTACCATATGGCCCTCAACGGCATTGAAGTGGTGGCGCGGTTGGTGTGATGTGTCACGCGTCTTGGGGTAGGCGTGGTGCGTGATGCGTCAAACGTCATACGTCAAGCGTCATACGTCATACGTCATGCGTCATGCGTCATATCAGGAGGGGTGATGTCTCTTCCCGATCAGATTGCCCAATGGCTCCGTGAGCAGTTGGCTGCGGCGGGGGCCGATGGCTTCGTCGTCGGCCTGAGCGGCGGGGTGGATTCGTCCACGACGGCGGCGCTGGCGGTGCGGGCGGTGGGCCCCGAGCGGGTGCTGGGCGTTCTGATGCCCTGCCACTCCCAGCCGGAGGACGGACGGTTGGCTCGGAAGGTCGCCGACACCTTCGGCATCCCCACCGTGACCGTCGACCTTACCGCGGCTTATGATAAGTTAATGGAGTTGCTCCCTCCCTCCGACCATCCCCTCGCCGCCGCCAACATCAAGCCCCGGTTGCGGATGATCACCCTCTATTACCTGGCCCAGTCCCACAACTACCTGGTGCTGGGGTCGGGGAACCGGACGGAGATCGAGGTCGGGTACTACACCAAGTATGGCGACGGTGGGGTGGACCTGTTGCCGCTGGGCGGCCTCTACAAGACTCAGGTGTGGGAACTGGCCCGCGAACTGGGGGTGCCGCAGGAGGTGATCGACCGCCCGCCCACCGCCGGCCTCTGGCCCGGCCAGACCGACGAGGGAGAGATGGGGATCACCTACCGAGAGCTGGACCGGGTCCTGCGGGCCATCGCGGCGGGGGACACCGAGGGAATCGATCCGGACACCCTGAAGAAGGTGCAGGGGATGATCGAGCGCTCCGCCCACAAGCGAGCGATGCCGCCGATCTTCCACCCTGCGACCTGAGACCTGCGCCGTGGTCCGTGAAACGCCGGATGTCAAACGTCAAGCCCGACGGGTGAGGCTGAGCAAGTTCCTCGCCCTCATCCTCCGCCACCAGCCGGAGCGGTTCGGGCTAGCGTTGGATGAGGAGGGATGGGCTTCCCTCTCGGAGGTGATGGAGATCCTGCGCGGGCTGCCCAACTTCCGCTGGGCCACCCGCGCCGACGTGATGGAGATCGTCGAGAAGGGAAGCGGAGACGGCAAGCGGCGGTTCGAGGTGGAGGGCGATCGGATTCGGGCCCGCTATGGACACTCCATTCCTTACCCCATCCACTACTCATCCTGCACCCCACCGGACCGCCTCTATCACGGCACCTCGCCGGACGTCCTGCCCGCCATCCGCCGGGAGGGCCTGAAGCCGATGGGCCGCCAGTACGTCCATCTTTCCCTCGATCCCGAGACCGCTGCTCGCGTGGGATCGCGCCACGCTTCTCACCCCGTCATCCTCACCGTCCGCGCTGCCGAGGCCCACGCCGCCGGGATCGAGTTCTATCAGGCGGAGGAGTCCGTTTACCTGACCCGACGGGTCCCGCCGGATTTTCTCGAGTTTCCGGAAAAGTGATACTGCGGAGAGCCAGGGCCTCTGCGTCCTCCACGTCTCTGCGGTGAAACCCAGAAGAGGAGTGTATGATGAAACGAGCCGAACAAGCGACGGCCGAGGGAATCCTCTACACCGACGAGTACCAACTGACGATGGCCCAACTCTACTACCGGATGGGCCTGCACGAGAAGAAAGCCCAGTTCGAGTACTTCTTCCGCAGTTACCCCGACTACGGCTCCCATCGGGCCGGTTACTGCATCAACGCCGGGTTGGAATGGTTGTTGGACTGGATGCAGGAAGCCCGCTTCCGGGATGAGGACATCGACTACCTGCGCAGTCAGACCGGGCGGACCGGGAAGCCGCTGTTCGACGACGATTTCCTGGACTGGCTGCGGCGGTACGGGACGTTCGAAGGGATCACGATGCGGGCCATCCCGGAGGGGCGCGTGGTCCATCCCAACGTCCCTCTGGTCGTCATCCAGGGGCCGCTGGCGATGGCCCAGATCCTGGAGACGCCGCTGCTCAACCATCTGAACTACCCGATCCTCGTCGCCACCAAGGCGGCGCGCATCCGTGAGAGCGGCCGGGGACGGCTCCTTCTGGAGTTCGGCCTGCGTCGGGCGCAGGAGCGAGCCGCGCTGGCCGGTGCCCGGGCCGCCCTCATTGGAGGGGCTGACTTCACCTCCAACGTCGGCATCTCCCATGTGCTGGGGTATCCCCCGAAGGGCACCCACGCCCACAGCATGGTCCAGGTCTTCATGGCCCTGGGCGGGGGCGAACTGGAGGCCTTCCGCGCCTACGCCGAGGTCTACCCCGATGATTGTTTGCTGCTGGTGGACACGGTCAACACGCTGGAGAGCGGCCTGCCCAACGCTATCAAGGTCTTCGAGGAACTGCGCCGTAAGGGGCACGAGCCGGTGGGTATCCGGCTGGACTCCGGGGACCTGGCCCACCTGAGTATCCAGGCGGCCAAGATGCTGGACGAGGCCGGGTTCCCGAACACGGTGATCGTCCTCTCTAACCAGTTGGACGAACTGGTCATCTGGGAGATCATCACCCAGATTGAGAAGGAGGCACCTCGGTACGGCGTGGATCCAGACCGACTGATCAACCGGCTGGTGTACGGCGTGGGCACTCGGTTGATCACCTCCCAGGGCGCATCCGCCCTGGACGGGGTTTATAAACTGGTCGCCGTGCAGCATGGTGGGCAGTGGACCCCCGCCATCAAGGTCTCCGAGACGCCGGAAAAGACCATCAATCCGGGGTACAAACACGTCTGGCGGCTGTACGACCGCCGGGGCAAGGCCACCGCCGACCTTCTCAGCCTGGAGGACGAGGATCCACGCACGATGGAGACGGTCCTCCTCCATCATCCCATAGAGCACACCACGTATCGGATTCTCCGACGGGATGAGATCGCCGAGATCGAGCCGTTGCTGGTGGATGTGCTGGAGGAGGGGCGGTTGGTCTACGACCTGCCTTCGATCGAAGAGATGCGCCGGGTCCGCGAGGTCGACCTGGAGCGGCTGGATCCCGGGGTGCGGCGTCTCATCAACCCCCACGTCTACCACGTCTCGCTGACGGAGCGGCTCTGGGATCTCAAACAGGACCTCATCCGTTCGCTCAAACAACGAGGGCGGCGCTGATGCGCCGCCCTTAGATATCCTCCAGACCTTACCACAGGCGGGCTATGGGGTGGGCAGGCGAGGGATCTTCTCCATCCAATCGTCGGCGTATTCGACGTTCTCCATCTGTTGTTGCATCCACTCTTGGAAGACCCTGCCCTGTTCGTAGATCAGCATCGTGGGGTCCAGTTCCCGCTCCTCGTGGCTGAGCACCTGGATCACGTAATACTGCCCGCCGAAACCTGCGATCGGGGGGGTATGCCCACCGGGCTCCAGTGAGAAGATGATCTCTACAGAGGCAGGGTCGAACAGATCGACCAGGTAGGACCGCGTGCGCCATCGCGGCTCCATCACGCGAACTTGGCTCTCTTCCTGGCTTTCCAGTTCCTGGACGATGGAGTCCCACTCCTCCCCCTGCTCTAACCGGTCGGCTACGCTGGTGGCCTCTTCCTCGGACGGGAAGGCGATGTACTGGATCTCGACCTGCTCGGTGACGGTCGGCACGTCGGCCGTGATGACCTCCCACACGCGGTCGTAGAGGAGAGCGCCTTCCATTGCCTTCCGGAACCCTTCGACGCCCATTCCGCTGGGTTCAAGGACTTTATCGATGTATTCCTGGTATCGCTGCTGAAAGACGTCCTCGGTCACCACGGCCGTCTGGGTGGTCTCCTCTGTCCCGGTGACGGGGGGTGTGGCGCCCAGCGCGCGCTCCCGATCGTAGCCGAAGAACAGTTCGATGGCCTGGTCGATCTCCTCATCCGTCACGAAGATGCCGCGGCGGGCCGCCTCCTGCCGGATGATCTCCTCCTGGGCCATCTGTTCCAGCACCTGGCCGGCGATGGAGAACAACTCCTGCTGAGAAGCGCCTTTCAGGATAGCCTCTGCCAGGACCCGGGCCTGCCATTCGTCGGTGCGGATGGGTACGCCGTTGACGGTCGCCACCGGCTCGCGGGCCTTGAGGACCACCTCGGTGATGTAGCCGTAGACCAGCACGCCGATGATCAGCACGCCGACGGCGACAGCCCCGCCGATCACGATGCGGTTTATCCGTCGCTCCCGTGCGAGGCGGGAGCGCTCCTTCTTCGTCATCGGCCGGGGGATCGCTTTTCTTTTCTTCTTCTTTGACATACCCTCGTCTCCAAAAGGACGGACCGCTCCGTCCCCGCGAGGCAGCGGACCGCCACGTTACGAAGAGAACGGGCATAGGAGAGGTTCCTATGCCCGGCTGCCGCCCGGCGGGGTGGGGGACCGAAGGTTAGGCGCTGCGGATGTGTTCGGCGGTGAAGGGCAGGAGCGCCAGGTGGCGGGCCCGCTTGATCGCCCGCGCCAGTTGACGCTGGTGTTTCGCGCACGTCCCTGTCTGCCGACGGGGTTTGATCTTTCCCCGGTCGCTCAGAAACCGGCGCAGGGTAGCGGCGTCTTTGTAGTCGACCTTGGCGATCCCCTCGGTGCAGAAGTAACAGCGTCGGACCTGCCGCTGCCAGCGGCGTCCCCGCCGCTGAGTCGAAGAGGAGGATCGTGTCGTCTGGGTCGTTTGGGTTTCCTCAGCCAAACCAGCCTCCTTAAATCAAGATCGTTGAGGTCGCGTTTGATTCAGAACGGGAATTCCTCGTCCGAAGCCAGGCCCTTGTCGTCGGAGACGGTCGCTTCGGAGCCTCCCTGTGGGGGACTTCCCAGTATGATCATCTCCTGGGCCACCAGTTCGGTCCGGTAGTGCTTCTTGCCGTCCGCCCCCTCCCAGCCTCGGGTCTGCAGCCGACCCTCGATGTAGACCTGCTGGCCTTTTCGGAGGTGCTGCTTGCAGACCTCGGCCAGGCCTCCCCAGGCTACGACGTTGAACCACTCCGTCTCTTCCTGGCGCTCTCCATTCGAGTTGGTCCAGGTGCGGGTGGTTGCTACGCTGAAGGAGGCCACCGGTCGACCGCTGGGGGTGTACCGTAGTTCGGGATCTCTCCCCAGGTGGCCGATGATCATTACCTTGTTCAGCCCCCTGACCATCCCAACTACTCCTCGATGCGCACGATGAGGTGGCGGATCACCTGCTCCTTTAGCTTCAGGCCCCGCTCCACCTTTGCCACCCCATCGGGCTCCAGACCGAGTTCCATATAAACATAATGGCCTTCCCGTACCTTCTGGATCGGGTAGGCCAGTCGCCTAAGCCCCCAAGGTTCGACCTTTCGAACGGTGCCGCCGTTGGCCTCGATGAGGCCCTTGACCTCTTCGACGACGCCGGACAACCCCTCTCGGTCCACCTCGGGGTGTACGATGAAGATCATTTCATAATCGCGCATCGGTGACGGTATACCTCCTTTCCACGGGATTGCCCCCGGACCCCTGCCGGGAGCGGAAAGCCCGTCCCAGGGCGCGCAACGGGGCTATGATAACACAGATGCCGGGTTTTGACAAATCGTAGGCTGCTACGACAGAACGGTCCACTTCGCCCGCGCCCACCGCACCAACCGCAATACCTGGTGGAGGATGATCCCGCAGCCGAAGCCGATGGCGAGGTTGCGCGTGGCGAAGCCCACCACCGCCGTGACCACCGCCACACCGATGTCCGGCCATCCCCGCAGGTCCCGCGCGAGGAGCCCGTGCTGCACGCCGACGAAGGCGAGCAGTGTGCCGAGCACCGGGTAGGGGATGAGGGCCAGGACTGGCAGGGCGTTCCCGTCGACGAAGAGGGCCAGCCCGAGGCACAATGTGCCCATCAGAAGGGGAGCCGTGCCGGTGCGCGCTCCCAGCCGGTAATGGGCGGTGATCCCGCCAGAGCCGTGGCACACCGGGACGCCGCCGAAGAGGGCGGCGATGAGCTGGGAGGTCCCCATCGTTGTCAACAACGTCCGCGGCGTCACGCGACGGGCCTGCGGGCCGAAGTAGGCGCGTGCCGTGTCTGCCGTGGCGAAGACGGCGTTGCCCAAAGTGAGGGGGATCTGAGGCAGGACCAGGAGGGTCAACGCGTTGAGTAGGTCCTGCGGGCGGGGGAGGACCGGTGCGGGCAGTGCTAGCCCGAGGTGGATCTCCCCCAGGAAGCGGCCTGCCCCGCCCACGGTGAGGGCGGCTGCGCCTCCGAAGGCCAGCACCGCCAGCGAGGCGGGCCACCGTCGGCTGCGCAGCGCCCAGAGGAGGACGAGCAGGGCGGCGACGGCCACGATCCACCCGAGAGGGATCACCTGCGCGGCTAGGCGGATCACCCGGTCCTCACCTCCTGGAACCACCTGGGGGCGGGAGGCCAGGGAGAGTCCACTGCGTACCAGCAGCAAGGCCAGTCCCAGTTGGATGCCGCGGATCACTGGCCGGGTGAACAGACGGCTCAGCCAGCGCTGGGCATCGGTGAGGGCGAAGAAGAGGAGCAGAAGGCCCATCCACCACCCTGCTGCCGTCACCACGCTCCCAGACAGGCCGTGGGCGATGGCAATGGCGGCCACCGCTTTCAACGGCTGGACGGGGATCGGCAGCCGGTACACGAAACCGGCCAGGAGGTAAGCGATGCCTGCGCCGAAAAACACACTGGTGGCGGGGAGGCCGTTGACTGTGATGAGTGCTACCGCCAGCGGAACCAGCACCCCCAGGTCGCCCAAAGCGCCTCCCACCTCTGCCCAAGTGAGACGAAACGGAGCGAGATCTGATTCGTTGTTCCCAGGCATTCCTCGGTTCCCAGTTGTGTTCGGTTTGTTCGGCCTTAGGAGGTCGTGGACTCCCGGGCCTGTGAGGTGAAGCAGAGCGCGTCAAAAGACCCACCGCAGTTTCCGCCTGCGGCCTCACACGCCTGGCGCGAAAGGAGAGCCCATACCCAGTGGGCTGTCGATTCTGTTGTATATTGAGGCTGCGCTAGACCAGCGCGACCGCGTAGCCGCCACCGCCCCGCTCGCCCAGGACGACGGGGCAGACGGTGAGGGCTTCGCGCAACCGCTCCGGAAGACGGCGGTCGTCCGGCGAAAGGCCGATCTGGCTTGCCAGAATGCAGCAGAACCGTTTCTCCTCTAGGTCGTCCCCGGCCCCGCGGAAGCAGAGTTCCAGAGCCTTGACCCACTCCCCCTGATTGACCGCTGTGAACAGTGCGTCCGTCCCTGCCATTTCGCACCTCCTAATTTTACTACGAATTCGCTCTTTTGCATCACCAGCGGTTCTCACCACCAAGGTGTAGAAGTCGCGCTCAACACGCGGGGGAGATCCGCTCAAACGTGCTCCTTCTTGAGGGACCGACCATCGCCGGAACGGGGATCCTCTCTCGCTGCGAGACGGCCGTCCGGTCGGCCAATGTGGACCTCCAGGGCGCGCTCCAGGCGTTCCACCCGTTGCTCCAGATAGGCGTACCCCTTGACCAGGTCCTCCAGTGCCCCGAGGATGGGGTCGGAGATCCGGCCGTGCTCTAGCGCTGTCTCCGGCCGGGCCCCGTTGCCCAACCGCGCGATCCGAGCCGGCACGCCGACGACCGTCGCGCC
>Ga0209426_1001117_pt1 | contig 19095 bp, 16 predicted proteins | sample Deesub1362B_J571_FD_187697 | JGI IMG/M metagenome (GOLD analysis project Ga0209426, IMG submission 187697) | Deep oceanic, basalt-hosted subsurface ecosystem from Juan de Fuca Ridge flank, Pacific Ocean, CORK Borehole 1362B_J2.571 (SPAdes)... ...
CGAAAGCGGTAGATCAGCCACCATGATTGTTGAATGGCACACCGTATTCGCGAGCAAGCTCGCTCCCACAGGGGATTTGTGGGCTCTCAGAATTGCAGTGATTGTCTCAATTGCTGCGCCGCCGGCGAGTCTGTCGGGCTGACCATCGCATAGTTGTACCCGCCGCCGGACCAGTAATCGGCCTGCAGATCGCCGTCGCTGCGGCTGCCGCGTGGCAGGAAGGTGTTTTTCGGCCCCGGTGGCCGCACGTAGAAACTGACCTTGTGACCGCTGCGATCCTCATACATCACCATCGCCGCCGGACCTTCGTCGGTGCTGAGCAGACGGCCGCTGACCGGTTCGAAGCCGGCGGATTTCAGATCCGGCAAGCGACTGGCCTGAGTGAAATACCGATCGAGCCAATGCTGCATGTCGCCGTCACTGTCGACTTTATAGTCCGCCGGCAATATTCCCTGCTGTGCAATCAGTCGATAGGCCTGCAAGGCATCGGTCATTGGCAGCACAGAGGCGCGCGCGAGGGTCATTTCCCGCGCCTGCCAGCCACTGAAACCACCGAGGCCGACCGCGATCAGCAACACTGCCGCGCTGGCCAGATGACGCCGTGATTGACGCTTGAGACGCTGGCGAATCTGCGCCGGATCCAACTGCGGATTCGTCGGTTGCTGCAACGCACCGCCCAGCGCAGCGCGCAATTGTTGGGCATCCTGCTGCCAGGCGCGAACCTGTGCGGCGGTGTCCGGATGATTGGCCAGCCAGGTGTCGAGGATGCGCCGATCGGCCTCGCTGAGTTGATGATCGACGTACGCGTGCAGGTCGCGTTCGCTGGGGGGCATGCTGATCATTTGAGTATCCGCAAGGAAGGGCTGCTGATTTCGCCTTCGCTGAGCTGGCGCAAGGCCTGACGAGCGCGGGACAGACGCGACATCACTGTGCCGCTGGGGACGTTAAGGATTTGCGCGACTTCCTTGTAGCTCAAGCCTTCCACCGAAACCATCAACAGCAGGGCTCGCTGTTCAGCAGGCAGGCGATCGAAGGCTTGCAGGGTCGATTGGGCGATCACCGTGCGCTCGGTCGAGGGCTCGGCGTCATCGCGACCGGTGAAGAATTCGAGCATCCGCGCATAACGACGGGAGCGCCGATGGGCGTCGAGAAACTGCCGATAGAGGATTGCGAACAGCCATGCACGCACGTCACCCTCGGCGCGTTTGCTGCTCCAGCCGGACAAGGCCCGTTCAAGGCTGGCCTGCACCAGATCGTCGGCGCTGGCGCCATTGTGCGTCAGAGACAGGGCGAAGCGCCTCAGACGGGGAATCAACTCACGCAGGTGTTCGTCGAGTGTGTTCATGGAAAGCGGCATGCCTGGAGTAGAAACGGCGGTATTGATTAGCAAGACGCCGCTTGCTGCAGGTTATTCCATGAATCTGCGTGAAAGTTTTTTTTCTTAATTGAGTAGGAAAGTTCGTCGCGTTTTGTAGTCAGCGTAATAATGTTGCATGTCCCGGCTCAACGGGTTCGACATGCGCAGGCAGGCAACCTCGCCGAATGCGCTTTGTCGCCCGATGAGATCAAGGGGGACCTTTTTTATGCAAGCTTTCGCAATTTCCAACCAGCCGCAATCCCGTGCGGGAATTGATAGTTCATGGCGACGTTTTGGGTGTGGCCCGAAAGCCACACCGGCATTTGCTCTGATTCACCACGCCATTGAGGCGCAAGCGGTGCGCATGCCCGAGGGCATCGCGGCTCACTGTCGGGGCGAGACAATCACCTATGGCGAATTGAACCGGCAGGCCAATCGCCTCGCCAGGCATCTGCTTGAGCAAGGGGTGGCCGCTGGCGATCATGTCGCGCTGTTTGTCGAGCGCTCGATTCCTATGCTGGTGGGGATGCTGGCAACACTGAAAATCGGCGCTGCCTACATTCCTCAGCATGTGGGGATCACACCGACGCACCAGTTGCAGCACATCATGAAGGTCGCCCGCACGCGCATCGTACTGACGCTCTCGGAGCTGGCGTGCGCAATCCCGCTGACGGCACTGCAGCACTGCATACACCTCGATACCTTTATCAAGACGCCGTCATCGCAAGCTGATGAGCACAACCCCGCCGGTCAACAGATTTCGGCCGATTCGCTGTGCTTCGTGCTGTTCACCTCGGGCACGACCGGCGTACCCAATGGCGTACGTGTCACGCAACGTAATGTCTGCAATATTCTGCTGACCGCCCCGGGCAACCTCGGTATAGAGCCGGGATGCAAGGTCGGACAAATCCTCAACATTGCCTTCGACATGGCGGCTTGGGAGATTTTCGGGTGTCTGGCCCATGGCGCAACGTTGCTGATTCGCGGCAAGAACATCGCCGCGACAGCCGAGCAGTGTGATGTGCTGATCGCCACGCCGTCGATTCTTGCCACGCTGGAGCCGGAACGTTGCACCCGCGTGAGGGTGGTGGCGCTGGCGGGTGAGCCTTGTCCGCAACCTCTGGCAGATCGCTGGGCGTCGTTTTGCCAGTTCTATAACGCCTGCGGGCCGACCGAAACCACCATCGTCAACACCATGCAGCGCTACCGGCAACCAGGCGCCTTGACCATTGGCAAGCCGACGCCGAACAACACCGTGTATGTGCTGGATGAGGCAGGGCAGTTATGCGCGCCCGGTGAGCCGGGCGAAATGTGGGCGGGCGGGGATTGTGTGACGGCAGGTTATCTGGGCAATCCGCAATTGACCGCTGAACGCTATCGCGCTGACCCCTTTCTCGGTGAAGGCCGCATGATGTTCCGCACCCGAGACCTGGGCCGCTGGACGCAGGACGGTGAGTTGGAGCACCTGGGACGGATCGATGATCAGGTCAAGATTCGCGGTTTCCGTGTGGAACTTGACTCGGTTTCCACTGCGCTTGAGGCATCCCCGAGCTGCGAGCGGGCGGTTACGTTGAAACTCGACAATCGCAACCTGGTGGCGTTTGTCTATCCGCGCACCACGGACATCGTCGCTGCCCGCCATTGCTGCGAACAGCGCTTGGCCTATTACTGCGTGCCGACTCTCATTCTGGCGGTGGACAACATTCCGCTCACTTCCCGAGGCAAAGTCGACAAGCGTCTGTTACTCGAATGGGCCATGGCGCATCAACTGCAGCAGAGCAACGCTCAGGAGGCGGGGCAATGAGTCGGCTGGATGCGGGCCTGGTCTTGCCCCCCCGGCGGGCACTTTGGCGGCGGTTGGGCTCGCTGCCGGTGTTTTCCCACTACAACCGTTTGTTTGCGCTGGTGCTGATCGTCAATGTCGCAGCGTTGGGCCATGGTCTGACCGCTGGGCAATGGTGGACAGGCGACAGTCTCGCATTGCCGACGCTGTCTGGCTGGGTCACGGCGAATCTGTCATTGGCGATTCTGGTTCGCCAGCAGTACCTGATCAATCTGCTGTTCTGGCTCGCAACCCGCGTCCCGACGAGTTGGCCGCTGGCAATTCGGCGCTCGCTGGCCAAGGTTTATCATTTTGGTGGTCTGCACAGCGGTGGTGCGGTTGCCGCGATCGTCTGGTTTGCGCTGTTGATGGCGGTGATGCTCCAGGATCGATTCGCGGGGCCGGGTACCGTCTCGATGACGCTGTTGGCTGTCAGTGGCAGCCTGCTCGGCGTGCTGTTGTTGATGGTGATCATGGCACTGCCGCGCATTCGCTCGACGTTCCATAACGCGTTTGAACGAACCCATCGTTTTGGCGGCTGGACGGCACTCGGGCTGTTCTGGGTGATGACACTGATCGCCGCCCGTGATCAGAACCCGAAGGCGAGCCTGCTGCAGATGCTCGGCGACTCGACCTCGTTCTGGATGCTGCTATTACTGACTTTCAGCATCGTCCTGCCGTGGCTGCGCCTGCGCAGGGTGCCGATGACACAGGTAAAGCCGTCGTCGCATGTGCTGATTGCAGGGTTCGAGCATCTGACGCCGTTCGCCGGATCGTCCACGGCCATCAGCCTCAATCCGCTGTGGGAATGGCATTCATTTGCCAATATTCCTGCGCCGGGCCAGCCTGGTTTTCGCTTGATCATTTCCCGCGCGGGCGACTGGACGGGGCGCTTGATTGATCAGCCATCGACTCATGTCTGGGTCAAGGGCATCACTACCGCAGGTGTTGCCCACATTGAAACGCTGTTCAAGTCGGTGGTGTATGTCGCGACCGGCAGTGGCATCGGTCCGGTGTTGCCGCACCTGCTGGCACAACAAGTGCCGATCCACCTGATCTGGTCAACCCGCAGCCCGCGCAAGACCTATGGCGATGAACTGGTGGACGAAATTCTTCGGGCGCAACCCGGTGCGCATATCTGGGATACCGACCTATCGGGTAAGCCGGATCTGGTGGCGTTGGCCTACGCGGCCGTCCAGGCAACCGGTGCCGAGGCGGTGATCTGCATTTCCAATCAGACACTGACTGAACGTGTTGTCGAGGAAATGGAGGCGCGAGGCATTGCGGCCTACGGCGCCCTCTGGGACTCCTGACGACCGCGCCTGTGACGTACTGAAATTTTCCCTTGTTTGAAGAGATTGTCATGAACCTGTTGATTGAACGACATGGGCGAGTTGCCCTGATTCGACTGAACCGCCCCCAAGCCCGAAATGCGCTGAGCACGTCACTGATGCAGGAGTTGCTGGCGACGTTGAAGTCGCTGGACAGCGATCCGCAGGTGGGCTGTTTCGTCATCACTGGGACGAAGGACTACTTCGCTGCGGGCGCGGATATTCGTGAAATGTACGACAAGAGTTGTGCTGACATGATCCGCGAAGACTATTTCGCCGATTGGGAGGCCTTTTCGCGGCTACGCACACCGAAAGTCGCAGCGGTTAGCGGTTACGCATTCGGCGGTGGCTGCGAGCTTGCCATGATGTGTGATGTGATCATTGCGGCGGACACCGCGCAGTTCGGATTGCCGGAAATCAGGCTTGGGGTCATGCCTGGAATGGGCGGCACCCAGCGCTTGACCCGCTTGATTGGTCGTGCCAAAGCCATGGACATGATTCTGACCGGACGCTCGCTTGGCGCCGCGCAAGCTGAGCAGGCCGGTCTGGTATCGCGGGTGACCGATTCCGCCGAGGTGTTGACGCAAGCATTGGCCGTCGCGCAACAGATCAGTGGTTTTCCGCGCACGGCGGTGCGTGCGGCGCGGGAGGCCGTAGACCGCGTTGATGAATCGGGCTTACGCGAGGGCATTGTGTTCGAGCGCCGTTCCTTCCATGGCTTGTTCGCCACGCCGGGGCAACGGGAAGGCATGCGGGCATTTCTGGAGAAGCGTGCGCCTCGATTTGAACTGGACTGCTAGTGGTTTGAATACGTCGCTCGCGATCAGATGAAAGAAACTACAGTTCAAAGGGAATAACCCTGCGAGACGAACGTCTCATAGCACCTTTCCCTATGGCCGATGGCCCTGGAGTCTTTCATGGTTGATCGCACCTCACCCCCGGGCGGGCCGCAGCGTCCGCCCTTGAGTGGCGCAAGCCTGGTGCTGCGTCTTGGCGGCATCGCGATAGTTGTCGCGGCTGTCGCCGGGGCGTTTGCCTACGTCCACGGTAACCTTGACCCACAACGTCTGACGCCCAAGGCGCTGGTCGATGTGCTGGAGAAAAACAACGGCGTGCATCCCGGGTTCCGTCGCAACCACGCCAAAGGCGTGTGCGTGATCGGGCATTTTGAGAGCAGCGGCGAGGCGCGGGCGTTTTCTGTCGCGCAGGTGTTCAACGAGGCGCAGACTCCGGTGGTCGGGCGCTTCGCATTGCCGGCGGGCAATCCCTACGCCCCGGACAGCAGCGTACCGATCCGCAGTCTGGCGCTGCGTTTCAGCCAGGCCAACGGTCAGCAATGGCGCACCGGGATGAACAGCATGCCGGTGTTCCCGGTCGGCACGCCTGAGGCGTTCTATCAATTGCAGCAGGCGCAGTCGCCGGATCCGGTCACGGGCAAACCGGACCCGTCGAAGGTGCCGGCATTCTTCGCCGCGCACCCGGAAGCCGTGCCGTTCCTGACGTGGGTGAAGACCGCCAAACCCTCGGCCAGCTATGCCACCGAAACCTACAACAGCGTGAATGCGTTCTATCTGGTCAGCGCCAGTGGGCAGAAGCAGGCGGTGCGCTGGAGCGTCACGCCACTGGCGCGCGATGCCGCCGGAGCAACAGCGCCGGAGGGCGCGGATTTTCTGGAAAAGGATTTGGTGCAGCGACTGGCCGAAGGGCCGTTGCGCTGGCAGTTGAACATCACCTTGGCCAATCCCGGTGACCCGGTGAACGATGCAAGCAAAACCTGGCCCGACGGCCGCAAGGTGATCAACGCCGGCACGCTGGTACTGGAGAAGACCCAGCCGCAGCTCAGCGGTGAATGCCGTGACATCAATTATGATCCGCTGGTGCTGCCCGCCGGTATCGAAGGCTCCGACGACCCGTTGCTCGCTGCGCGTTCCGCCGGTTACGCCGATTCCTACCTGCGGCGTACCAGTGAAGTCGGCCAACTGCCCGCCGCCAAACAGGAGGCTCGCCCATGAGCACGCAACCGACTCATTTCGCGCTGTTGGCGCGGCTCCTGCACTGGCTGATGGCGGTCATGATCATTGCCATGTTGTTCATTGGCGCCGGCATGGTCACTTCAGTTTCACAGCGGCATGAATGGCTGATTCACCTGCATAAACCGCTGGGGATTGCGATTCTGCTGCTGGTAGTGGTACGTCTGTTGGTACGCTTTTCCACCCGACAGCCCCCGCTGCCAGCGGATCTGCCGGGTTGGCAAGTGATGGCGGCCAAGGCGTCGCATGTGTTGTTGTACGCTTTGATGCTGGTGCTACCGGTGCTCGGTTGGGCGATGATCAGTGCGTCGGGGGAGCCGGTGATGCTCAGCAATACCTTGCAATTGCCGTCGATCCTGCCGGCCGATGCGCAGGTGTTTGCCATGTTGCGCAAGGCGCATGGTTATCTGGCGTACCTGTTGTTCCTGACCGTGCTGTTACACCTGGCGGCGGCGCTGTTCCACGGTTGGGTGCGCCGCGACGAGGTGCTCGACAGCATGTTGCGTGGTCGCGAGCGCGATTAACCGGCCTGTGTGGCGCACCGCTGCGGCGCGCCACTTTTCAGGGTCAGCCACCAGTAACCCAGCGCCAGCGCATTGATAGCGGCGCCGAGCAGGCACACGCCGCTCCAGCCGGCCCACGCGTATGTCGCCGTGGAAAGGATTGAACCCACGGCGCTGCCAATCGAGTAGAACAGCATGTAGCCGGCAGTGAGGCGGCTTTGCGCTTCGGGGCGCACGCTGTAGATCATGCTCTGGCTGGTGACGTGTACGGCCTGCAAGCCCAGATCCAGAGTGATCACCCCCAGCAACAGCGCCCATAACGAGGACTGGGTGAGGGCGATTGGCAGCCACGAGGCGAGCATCAGCAGCAGCGACACACCACTGACCCATTGGCCCAGACCGCGATCGGCGAGATGTCCGGCGCGTGCTGCAGCCAGTGCCCCGGCGGCGCCGGCCAGTCCGAACAGGCCGATTTCGCTGTGGGACAACGACAGCGGCGGGGCGGCCAACGGCAGTACCATCGGCGTCCACAGGACCATGGCGCTGGCGAAGGTCAGCAGGGCGAGGATTGCCCGTTGTCGCAGCACCGGCTCTTGTTTGAACAGGCGGAACACCGAGACGATCAGCGGCCCGTAAGCGCTGGACGGTCGCGCGGACTCATGCCTGGGCAGGACGCGTAACAGTAGAAGGGCCATCAGCAGCGTCAGCCCCGCCGACAACAGATAAATCGCCCGCCAGCCGGCCAGATCGGCCATGGCACCGGCCACGGTACGGGCGAGCAGAATACCGACGACGATGCCGCTGGTGACCACGCCGACCACGCGACCGCGTTGCGCCGGGATGGCCAATGTCGCGGCGTAGGCCACCAGCACTTGCGTCACCACGGCGAGCAAACCGGTCAACGTCATGCCGAGCAGCAACCACAGACTGTTGGGTGCCAGCGCAATCATCAGCAGGGCGACTGCCGAGAGCAGGGTCTGGGTGACGATCAGTCGGCGTCGGTTGAGCCGATCGCCGAGGGGAACCAGCAATACCAGACCGATGCCGTAACCGATCTGCGTCAGGGTAATGACGATGCCGATGCTTGCCGGTGACATGGCGAAGGCCTCGGCCATGGCGTCCAGTAGCGGTTGCGCGTAATACACGTTGCCCACGGCCAGACCACAGGCAATGGCAAACAGCAGCACCACGCTGCTTTTGAGCGGTTGAGGTTGCATGCCCTGATTCCTTTTTGGGTTTCAAATTAAAACCAGAATCAAAGTAAGCATTCTGGTTTTAATTTGCAACCTTGCCGGTCGTGGCATTTGATCGCGCAAAAAAAAGATCGCAGACAATGCTGCGATCTTTGGGTGGAGCGGGGAGGGATCAGCGCAGGGTGTCGACCATATCGGCGATGGTGGTCAGCACGTCTTTGCCCAATTGTTTCGAGCGTTTGCCCGACCAGCCCGTTTCTTTGTTCGGATGATCGTCGTGATCCTTGAACGGCATTTCCAGGGTCAGCGACAGGCAGTCGTATTTCTGACCGACCGCGTTGCAGGCCAACGTCATGTTGGCCTGGCCCGGTTCGTCGCGGGTGTAGCCGTACTGGGTCTGGAAGTCCTTGGTGGTGTGCTTGAGGTGCGTGCGGAAATGCTCTTCGAGCTTCTCGATGCGCGGTTTGTAACCCGGGTTGCCTTCACAACCGGCAGTGAACACGTGGGGGATTTCCTCGTCACCGTGTACGTCCAGGAACAGATCGACGCCATACTTTTCCATCTGCTGTTGTACGAAAAGTACCTCGGGGCTGACGTCCTGACTGGCGCTCTGCCAGGCGCGATTTAAATCCTGGCCCATGGCGTTGGTGCGCAGGTGACCGTGGAAGGCGCCGTCCGGGTTCATGTTCGGCACCAGATATAAATCGGCGCTGGCCAGCAATCTGTTCAGCACCGGATCGTCGTGGCGTTCCAGGCGCTCGATCACGCCTTCCATGAACCATTCGGCCATGTGCTCGCCCGGGTGCTGTTGCGCGATAATCCAGATTTTGCGCTGGCTCTCGGCGCCGCTGCCCTTGCGCAGCAACTGAATGTCACGCCCTTCGACGCTCTTGCCGGTGGCCAGCAGTTCGGTGCCGGCCTTGGTCAGCGCCTGCTCGATCAACCAGTCATGACGACCGCGGCTGTAGGGTTCGAAGTAGGCGAACCAGGCGTGGGTTTGTTCGGCTTCAAGGCAAAAGCGCAGGCTGTCACCTTCGAAACTGGTGGGAATGCGGAACCAGTTGACGTGGTCGTAGGAAGCGACAGCCTGATAGTCGGTCCAGGCCTTGTTGTAGGAGGATTGGCTGGCGTTGACCAGGCGAAACCAGTGCTCTTGGTGAACATGCAGGCCGCTGGCCTTGAAGTGGAACCACTGAAAATGCGCGCTGCGGGTATCCGGGCGGATGGCCAGAACCGGGTTGAGCGGATTGGAGATGTCGATGACTTGGATGTTGCCGCTGTCGAAGTTGGCGCTGATGTCGAACGAAGATTTGGCCACTGTCATAATCGATTCCTGAATATGATTTTTATGGCGGCTACTTTACACGCAAGACTGAGCTGAGACCGAGGGAAATTGCGGCTTGCGGTAGGGGGGCGTCTTCCGTGACGCGCAAGCAGCTTAGAGACTGTGCGATTGATTCTCAAGTGCTAATTGTCATTGGTTTGCGCCAATCTGGCCGGGCCAAGCTTGCCAAGCGATATTCTTTTGATATTATCCGCGCCATCGAATTTGCAGCACCCAACGACTTCATTAGCCTGAAGCCATAAGCCCGAAAAACGGGCAAAAAAAGACCCGGCAAAAAGCCGGGTCAAAAACCGTGATTAGCCTGATGAGGAGATAGTCCAGAAGACCGACCTAAGGTCTCTGGTCCATCGACTGATCTCGCGATCAGCTGCTTGCAATAATAATCATTATCATTTGCAAGTCAAACGTTTTTATCTGCGCGATTGGAAAATTCTTTCCTGTCCGCTCACTTCCCGTGTTCGTCAGAGCTGCTCGCCATCAATCGAATGGTCGACCATCGCTCGCGCCATATCCACCATATGCACCACCGAAAAGGCCAGGTCACGGCTCGCGCCCTGCAGGTTTTCGGCTGCCTTGAAGGCGGTGGCCGCTGCGCAACGCAGCAGATCCGACGCATGCACCAGCGCCTCCTCGCCGCTGAGATGGCGTTTCACATCAAAAAAACGCTCATCGACCTCGGGTTCTGACACAGCTGGTTTCAAGTAATAGTCCAGCGCTCGCTGCGCTGCCGCGTTGCCTTGAGGGGAGGTGAACGTGGTGTCCATTTGCAGATCGGGCAAGTCTTTGCTGCTGATATTCATGGTGAAGGGTCACTCCTTGTTCGATTGAAAGTCCGTGCTTTCAGGATAGTACGATGCGTAGTTGTGACCAGAATTTAAATACTACAATATGTGTTTTGCCGGCCGAAGGCGGGGCAAGTAAGGTGCCGCACATGGATAAATGGATTGAGTTGGTCAAGGCCAAGATGAGTGAACTCAAAATCACTCAAACAGAGCTCGGAGAGCGCGTCGGCATGTCCCAAGGCGGCATCGGCCATTGGCTGAACAAACGCCGCGAACCGGGCATCACCCAAATGAACCGCGTGTTGCAGGCGCTGGGCATGGACTTCCTCGAAGTCGTGCTGGTGATCCGTGAACCGCAGGAAGCGGCGGATGACGAAATGCCATTGGCACAGAAGTACAACCCGTACTTCCGCTACCCGGTCAGTGACTGGTCCACCTCGTGCGAAATCCGCGAGAGTGCAGCCACAACCTATGCTCCGACGCAGGACAAGCAGCGCTTCGAACTGACGGATTATCACGCCCGTGGTGCGGCGTTCTGGCTGACGGTGGCGGGGGATTCCATGACCGCACCGACCGGCCAGAGCATTGCCGAGGGCATGCTGATTCTGGTTGATCCGGAGGTGGAAGCGCTGCCAGGCAAACTGGTGATCGCCCAGTGGCAAGGCTGCGCTGAAGCGATCTTTCGCAAGCTGGACGAAGAGGGCGGCCAGCGTTATCTGGTACCGCTCAATCCGACCTGGCCCAAAGCCTTGTTCACCGATGAGTGTCGAATCATTGGCGTGGTGGTTCAGGCCACAGCGCGTTTCTAGCCAGATCGATCCTCGCTCGGCGCAGGATCGATCCTCTGGCTACACGGCTTCCAGTTCAACCAAAGCGCTGCCTTCACTGACCATTTCGCCTTCCTGGCAATACAGCGCTTTGATCACGCCAGCATGGGGCGCGCGAATGCTGTGCTCCATCTTCATCGCCTCCAGCACCACCAGTTGCGCGCCGGCCTCGACCGATTGCCCGGCCTCCACCAACACCCGCACGATGCTGCCGTTCATGGGCGCAGTCAGACCGCCCTGATGGCTGTGGCTGGCGTCGACGGCGCTGATCGGGTCATACGTCTGAATACGCCGTAACTCGCCGTCCCATTGCAGGTACAGCGAATCGCCCTGGCGAATGGCACGCAAGGTGCGGCGCACGCCGTCGCGCTCGACCACCAGCGCTTCATCGGACAGCGTAGCGTTGCTGGCGCTATTCAGCGTCAGTGCCCGATTCTGACCCTCGCAGCTCAAGTGCAGAGTGATTTCCGCCGGCAGACCCGCACGCAAACCTCGGTTCAAGGCCCACGGCGACCCCGGATCATCTTCCCGAACAGCGCTCGGCAAACCCTGTGCGAAAGCCCGTGCTGCGGTCTGCCAGAATTCATCGCTCAGTTCACCCGCAGCAGGCAGCAGCGTTTCCTGATACCGCGGAATAAACCCGGTATCCAGCTCCGCAGCAGCAAATGCCGGATGCGCGATGATCCGCCGCAGGAAGTTGATGTTGGTCTTCAAACCGCCGATCGCGAACTCGTCGAGCATGCTCAACAGCCGCAACCGCGCCTGCTCGCGATCTTCGCCCCAGGCGATCAGCTTGCCGAGCATCGGGTCGTAGAACGGCGAAATTTCATCGCCTTGCTCAACACCGCTATCGACCCGACGCCCTGGTCCCGCAGCCGATTCACGATACAAATCCAGGCGACCGGTGGCGGGCAGGAAATCATTCGACGGGTCTTCGGCATACAGGCGCACTTCAAGCGCATGGCCATTGAGCGGCACTTGATCCTGCGTGATCGGTAACGCTTCGCCGCGAGCCACACGGATCTGCCACGCTACCAGATCGAGTCCGGTGATCGCTTCGGTGACCGGGTGCTCGACCTGCAAACGCGTGTTCATCTCCATGAAGAAGAATTCGCCGCGCGCATCCAGCAGGAACTCCACGGTCCCCGCGCCGACGTAACCAATCGCCTGCGCCGAACGCACCGCCGCTTCGCCCATGGCGCGGCGCAGCTCCGGGGTCAGGCCCGGAGCCGGGGCTTCTTCGACGACTTTTTGGTGCCGGCGCTGAATCGAGCAATCACGCTCGTTGAGGTACAGGCAATGACCATGCTGATCGGCGAACACCTGAATTTCCACATGGCGTGGTTTGAGCAGGTATTTCTCCACCAGCATCCGCGAATCGCCGAATGACGACTGCGCCTCACGCTGCGCCGAGGCCAGGGCTTCGGCCAATTGGCTGACGTCCTCGACCACTTTCATGCCTTTGCCACCGCCACCGGCCGTGGCCTTGAGCAGCACCGGATAGCCAATACGTGCGCAGGCATCGCGGAAGGTATCGAGATCCTGCGCCTCGCCGTGATAGCCCGGCACCAGCGGCACACCGGCGGTTTCCATCAACGCCTTGGCCGCCGATTTGCTGCCCATCGCGTCGATGGCCGAGGCGGGCGGGCCAAGGAAGATCAGCCCGGCCTGTTCAATGGCACGGGCGAAACCAGCGTTCTCCGACAGAAAGCCATAACCCGGATGAATCGCCTGCGCGCCGCTGGCTTTGGCTGCTGCGATCAGTTTGTCGATTTGCAGATAGCTGTCAGCGGCTTTGCTGCCGCCGAGATCAACGCGGATATCTGCTTCCCGGGTGTGCCGCGCTTCGCGGTCGGTGGCGCTATGCACGGCGACGGTGGTCAGGCCCAGCGCCTTGGCGGTACGCATGACCCGGCAAGCGATTTCGCCACGGTTGGCCACCAACAGGGTGGTGAGAACAGGTGCGCTCATCAACGCGGCTCCTTGGGGTTGGTTGCAGCCTGCCAGCTTGGCGGACGTTTTTGCAGAAAGGCGCGCAAGCCTTCCTGGCCTTCAGGGCTGACGCGGATACGTGCGATGGCGTTTTCGGTGTAACGGCGCAACGCCGGGGTCAGCGCACCGTTACCGACTTCGCGCAGCAGATCCTTGCTGGCGCGCATCGCGGCGGGACTGTTGAGCAGCAGGTTGTCGATCCATTGTTCGACCGCTTGATCAAGCTCGGCGGCCGGGTAGCTCTCGGACAACAAACCGATTTCCCGCGCACGCTGTCCGCCGAAACGTTCAGCGGTCAGGGCGTAGCGACGCGCAGCCCGTTCGCCGATGGCCTGCACCACGAACGGACTGATCACCGCCGGGGCCAGGCCGATGCGCACTTCCGACAGACAGAACTGCGCGTCATCGCTGCCAATCGCCATGTCGCAGCAACTGATCAGACCCAGCGCGCCGCCGAACGCCGCCCCTTGCACCACGGCCAGGGTCGGGATTTTCAGCTTGGCGAGGTTGTACATCAGTTCCGCCAGCTCGCGGGCGTCGTCGAGGTTGGTGTGGTAATCGAGCTCGGCTGATTGCTGCATCCACGCCAGATCCGCGCCGGCGCTGAAGTGCCTGCCACGCCCGCGCACCAGCAGGAAGCGCAGGCTGGCATCGCTGGCGACCTTGTCCAGCGCCAGAATCAGTTCGCGGATCATCTCTGCGTTGAACGCGTTGTTCTTTTCCGCACGATTGAGCCACAGGGTGGCGAAACCCCGTGGGTCGTTGTGCAGTTCGAGGGTGTTGAAGTCGCTCATATTCTTCCGTCTCCACGGTTCTTGTGGGAGCGAGCCTGCTCGCGAAAGCGGTGTATCAGTCGAAGTATCCGGAGCTGACAGACCGTCTTCGCGAGCAGGCTCGCTCCCACAAAAAAAGCATCACATCCGGAACACGCCGAAGCGGCTCGGTTCGATAGGCGCGTTCAGCGACGCGGACAAGGCCAGAGCCAGCACGTCACGAGTCTGCGCCGGGTCGATGACGCCGTCGTCCCACAGCCGTGCGCTGGAATAGTAGGGGTGACCCTGCTCTTCGTACTGGTCGAGAATCGGTTGCTTGATCTCGGCTTCCTGTTCCGTACTGAAGGCCTGGCCGCTGCGTTCGGCCTGCTCGCGTTTGACCTGCACCAGCACGCCCGCGGCCTGCTCGGCACCCATCACGCCGATGCGCGCATTCGGCCACATCCACAGGAAACGCGGATCGTAAGCGCGCCCGCACATGCCGTAGTTACCGGCACCGAAACTGCCGCCGATGATCACGGTGAATTTCGGCACGTTGGCGCAGGCCACCGCCGTCACCAGCTTCGCGCCGTGCTTGGCGATGCCGCCGGCCTCGTATTTCTGCCCGACCATGAAGCCGGTGATGTTCTGCAGGAACAGCAGCGGAATGCCGCGCTGGCAGGCCAGTTCGATAAAGTGCGCGCCTTTCTGCGCGGCTTCGGCAAAGAGAATGCCGTTGTTGGCGAGGATCGCGATCGGGTAGCCGTGCAGGTGAGCGAAGCCGCACACCAGCGTGGTACCGAACAAGGCTTTGAATTCATCGAACACCGAGCCGTCGACCAGCCGCGCAATCACTTCGCGCACGTCGAACGGCTGTTTGGCGTCGGCGGAAACCACACCGTACAACTCATCGCTGGGGTACAGCGGCGCAATCGGCGTGCGCTGCTGCACTTCACCGAGCTTGCGCCAGTTGAGGTTGGCGACGCTGCGGCGAGCGAGGGCGAGGGCGTGTTCGTCGCTCTCGGCGTAATGGTCGGCAACCCCGGAAATCTTGCAGTGCACATCGGCACCGCCGAGGTCTTCAGCGCTGACCACTTCACCGGTCGCGGCTTTCACCAGCGGCGGGCCGGCGAGGAAGATGGTTGCCTGGTTGCGTACCATGATCGCTTCGTCCGCCATCGCCGGCACATAGGCGCCGCCAGCGGTGCACGAGCCCATGACCACGGCGATCTGCGGAATGCCCATCGCGCTCATGTTGGCCTGGTTGAAGAAGATCCGGCCGAAGTGCTCGCGATCCGGGAACACCTCGTCCTGACGCGGCAGGTTGGCGCCGCCCGAGTCCACCAGATAGATGCACGGCAAGCGGTTCTGCTGGGCGATGGTCTGCGCGCGCAGGTGTTTTTTCACGGTCAGCGGGTAGTACGAGCCACCTTTCACCGTCGCGTCGTTGGCGACGATCATGCACTCGACGCCTTCGACCCGGCCGATCCCGGCGATCACGCCGGCGGCGGGAACGTCTTCGCCATACACCGCGTGTGCGGCGAGCTGGCTGATTTCCAGAAACGGCGAGCCCGGGTCCAGCAGGCGATTGATCCGCTCTCGCGGCAGCAGTTTACCGCGCGAGGTGTGGCGTTCTTGGGCTTTCGCGCCGCCACCCTGCGCCACATGGGCGAGCAGGGTGTGCAGGGCGTCGACCTGTTCGAGCATCGCCGCGCTGTTGGCGGCGAACTCCGCTGAACGGGGGTTGAGCTGGGTATGCAGGATAGCCATGGACAGCTCCGTTTAGCGGGTTTCGTTGAACAGTTCGCGGCCGATCAGCATGCGCCGGATCTCACTGGTGCCAGCGCCGATTTCGTAGAGTTTGGCGTCACGCAACAGGCGCCCGGCCGGGAATTCGTTGATGTAGCCGTTGCCGCCGAGAATCTGGATCGCGTCGAGGGCCATTTGCGTCGCGCGTTCGGCGGTGTAGAGGATCACCCCGGCGGCGTCCTTGCGCGTGGTTTCGTTGCGCTCGCAGGCCTGGGCCACGGCGTAGAGGTAGGCGCGGCTGGCGTTGAGCTGGGTGTACATGTCGGCGACTTTGCCCTGGATCAGTTGGAATTCGCCGATGCTCTGACCGAACTGCTTGCGGTCGTGGATGTACGGCACGATCAGGTCCATGCACGACTGCATGATCCCGGTCGGGCCGCCGGACAGCACGACGCGCTCGTAATCGAGGCCACTCATCAGCACTTTCACGCCGCCGTTGAGCACGCCGAGGATGTTTTCTTCCGGCACTTCGACGTCATCGAAAAACAGCTCGCAAGTGTTGGAACCGCGCATGCCGAGCTTGTCGAACTTGTTGCTGCGGCTGAAGCCTTTCCAGTCGCGTTCGACGATGAACGCAGTGATGCCGTGCGGGCCTTTTTCCAGGTCGGTCTTGGCGTAGATCACGTAGGTGTTGGCGTCGGGGCCGTTGGTGATCCAGGTCTTGCTGCCGTTGAGCACGAAGCGGTCGCCGCGTTTATCGGCGCGCAGTTTCATCGAGACCACGTCGGAACCGGCGTTCGGCTCGCTCATGGCGAGGGCGCCGACATGTTCGCCGCTGATCAGCTTGGGCAGGTATTTGCTTTTTTGTTCGTGGTTGCCGTTGCGGTTGATCTGGTTGACGCAAAGGTTGGAATGCGCGCCGTAGGACAGCGCCACCGAGGCCGAACCGCGGCTGATTTCTTCCATCGCCACCACGTGCGCCAGATAGCCCAGGCCCGCACCGCCGTACTCTTCCGGTACGGTGATACCCAGCAGGCCCATGTCGCCGAACTTGCGCCACAGGTCGGCCGGGAACAGGTTGTCGTGGTCGATCTGCGCGGCACGTGGCGCGATCTGATCGGCGACGAAGGACTGAACCTGATCGCGCAGCATGTCGATGGTTTCACCGAGGGCGAAGTTCAGGGATGGGTAGCTCATGGGTCACCTTTTGGCTTTTTTGTAGGGTGGGGAGGGCAGTCGAACGGCTCTCACCTTTACGTTAACGTAAGCCTGCGCTGGTTGGCTGTCAATCACCCTTTACGTTAACGTCAACTTGAGCGAGAGTAGGGGCACCTCAGGATTGAAAGCGGACTGCTTTTTTATGGGCGCGACCTTGTGTGGCGAGGGGATTCATCCCCGATGGTTGGCGAAGCCGACCCAAAACCTGTGAATGCGGTTCGACAGGAAAAGCTGAGGGTGCGTTTCGCACACCGTCGGTGATAAATCCCCTCGCCACAAAGGCCACCCGCAAAAAAGTGAGCTCCAGTAAACCCACTAATAAAGACAATAGGGGTCGTCATGGATCAACCCAGTGCAAACCCGCAGCGCAGCTACACCCGTGGTTCCCAGAGCAAAGCCTTGCTGGCGATGACCATCGGGCAGAAGTTCGACGAAACCGTCGCGCAGTACCCGGACGGCGAGGCGCTGGTGGTGCGCCACCAGCAGCTGCGTTACACCTGGCGGCAACTGGCCGACGCGGTGAACGTGCATGCCAGAGCGCTGCTGGCGTTGGGTTTGCAGGCCGGTGACCGGCTCGGCATCTGGGCGCCGAATGGCGCGCAGTGGTGCATCACTCAGTTCGCCACCGCGAAGATCGGCGTGATCCTGGTCAACATCAATCCGGCTTATCGCAGTTCCGAACTCGAATACGTACTCAAGCAATCCGGTTGTCAGTGGCTGGTCTGTGCGGGAGCGTTCAAGAGCTCCAACTATCACGGCATGTTGCAAGGCTTGCTGCCGGAACTGGCCGAGCAATCCATCGGCGAACTGCGCAGCGAGCGCCTGCCGGAATTGCGCGGGTTGATCAGCCTTGATGCACAGCCGCCTTCGGGTTTTCTCCCGTGGTCGCAACTGGCAGATCTGGCCGCCAGTGTCTCTGCCGAACAATTGCGTGAACGCAGCGACAGCCTGCACTTCGACCAACCCGTCAACATCCAGTACACATCCGGCACCACCGGTTTCCCCAAGGGCGCGACCCTCAGTCACTACAACATCCTCAACAACGGTTACATGGTCGGCGAGAGCATCGGTCTGACCGCCGCCGATCGCTTGGTGATCCCGGTGCCGCTGTATCACTGCTTCGGCATGGTCATGGGCAACCTCGGCTGCATCACTCACGCCAGTACGATGATTTACCCCAATGACGCGTTCGATCCGCTACTGACCCTGCAAACCGTCGCCGAAGAAAAGGCCACCGGGCTGTACGGCGTGCCGACCATGTTCATCGCCATGCTTGATCAGCCGCAGCGCGCCGAGTTCGATCTGTCGACCCTGCGCACCGGGATCATGGCCGGCGCCACTTGCCCGATCGAGGTGATGCGCCGGGTCATCAGTGAAATGCACATGAGCGAGGTGCAGATCGCCTATGGCATGACCGAAACCAGCCCTGTCTCCCTGCAGACCGGTCCATCGGACGAACTGGAACTGCGCGTGACCACCGTCGGCCGCACCCAGCCGCAACTCGAAAGCAAAATCATCGACGAGGCCGGTAACCTGGTTCCGCGCGGCACCATCGGCGAACTCTGCACCCGTGGTTACAGCGTGATGCTCGGTTACTGGAGCAACCCGCAAGCCACCGCCGAAGCCATCGATGAGGCGGGCTGGATGCACACCGGCGACCTGGCGAGCATGAACGATGAGGGTTACGTGAATATCGCGGGGCGTAACAAAGACATGATTATTCGCGGGGGCGAGAACATTTACCCGCGTGAGCTGGAAGAGTTTTTCTTCACTCACCCGGCGGTGGCAGACGTACAGGTGATCGGCATCCCGTGCTCGCGTTACGGTGAGGAGATCGTTGCCTGGATCAAATTCCACCCCGGCCACCATGCCTCCGAACTGGAACTGCAAACCTGGTGCAAGGAGCGCATCGCGCACTTCAAGACGCCGCGTCATTTCAAGTTTGTGGAGGAGTTTCCGATGACGGTGACGGGCAAGATCCAGAAATTCCGGATGCGTGAGATCAGTATCGAGGAGTTAAAAACAATCGAACGGTAACCACCACCCCTGTGGGAGCTGGCTTGCCAGCGATTGCGGTAGATCATTCAACATTGATGCTGGCTGACCTGACGCTATCGCTGGCAAGCCAGCTCCCACAGGGATGTTCGGGAATTCGGGAATTGCAGAAAGCACAAAGGGGAGCCGAAGCTCCCCT
>Ga0209426_1001121_pt1 | contig 18971 bp, 19 predicted proteins | sample Deesub1362B_J571_FD_187697 | JGI IMG/M metagenome (GOLD analysis project Ga0209426, IMG submission 187697) | Deep oceanic, basalt-hosted subsurface ecosystem from Juan de Fuca Ridge flank, Pacific Ocean, CORK Borehole 1362B_J2.571 (SPAdes)... ...
TTCAGTTGGAGAGTTCGTTCACTGGTACAATTACGTTAAGCCGCATATGAGCCTTAATTTTGATGAGCTGGAGACTCCTTACGAGGCGTTTTTAAGGAAGTTACCCGCTGAGAGGGTGTTTGAGTATAGTGGGGGTGGTTGTTTGAGGAGTGAAATTATTTCGGGATACCACACTCTCTGAGCGAGCTTATAAAGTTTATAAACTCTATTTACAGAACTACCAGCAACATGAACGGACAAAAAACCTCAGTCTCCAAAGGAGTCTCATTAATGGGACTAATGCAAATAACTTTTTTAACAACAGGGTACTTAATTCACCTTGGCCTCGGTAGAATTCTAGGTCCCAAATTATATGGTTCATTCTCTATCACCATAGTTGCTGTTACCCTTGTAAACCTAATATTCTATTCAGGAATACCTCAAGCAACATCAAAGTTTATTTCAGAGAACACTCACGTTGCAGAAGCAATAAAAAAAGCTAGTTTTGAAATCCAACTCTTTTTAGCATTTTTAACCTTCATAATCTATCTATCTTTTGCGGACTTTACAGCCAACCTACTCGGTGATCCATCACTCACAATCTACATCCGAGTTTCTTCCGCCATCATTATTCCTTTCGCCATGCTGTCTGTAATAGCTACGGGCTACTTCAACGGGCTGAGACAGTATTCAAAACAAAGTGTTTCGTGGATTGCCTCTTATATAACAAAACCCATCCTCATCTTCACCCTCGTCCTCGCAGGCTACTCCGTATATGGCGCTGTGCTGGGCTTTGCCCTCTCTCCAGTCATCGGCTTGATCATTGCTCTATACTTCGCAGGTCTGCCAAAGAGGGTTAAACCCTTCAGCAGAAAGAAGATTCTACTTTTCGCCATCCCTGTAACCGTTTATACCGTCTTATCACAGTACATAACAAACATTGACCTCCTGCTCCTGAAAGCCCTTACAAGCTTCACGGATGAAATAGGCTACTATTCGGCAGCATCCATGATATCCAAAGTTCCCGTCTCGCTGCTTGCAGCGTTGAACATGGCGATATTCCCTGCAATATCCGAAACCACCTACCAAAACGATGTGCCGAGGACCCAGAGATACGTTTCCGAATCGCTCAGATACCTCTTGATTTTCCTGCTCCCCTCCACGCTTATGATCGCGATCAGCTCAGACGCTCTCGTTTCACTCCTTTACGGGCAGATATATGTCGAAGCAGGAAAACCTCTCAGCATCCTGATTGTGGGAGTATTTTTCTTTGGTCTCTTCGCCTACTTCCTGAACCTCATAATAGCGAGCGGAAAACCGAGAGTTGCCACTTTAATGGCTGCTATAACTCTAACCTTTGCAGTGACTTTCAACTTCATACTAATCCCACCATTCGGGATGGTTGGGGCAGCTTTTTCAACAACCCTTGCCTGCCTTATCGGTGCCTTAATCTCTGCCCTGTACACCTGCAGACTCTTCGGAGTTCTGACGTCCAAACAGACCTTCCTGAAAGTTCTGATTTCAGCACTTGCTGTAATTCCGGTTTTCATTGTGAAGCTAACTGGACTCCTTCTCCTTATGCAGTATGGAGTTGCATTTTTGCTATACCTTGCTGTTTTGAAGATTACGGGAGAGTTGAGAAAAGAAGATATCGTGCTGATAAGAGGGATATTGAAATGAACTGATTACTGATTAACCTGTCAGATTGGACCCTCAACAACAAGTTCCAACTGGGCTTGGCAACTTTTTTATACCTCCCTATACAACCCTATACATGCAACGTTACATCTACCCGGTTGACCTAACCGAGGTTGAGAAAGAGCTTAACCTAATAGTCGAGAAGCTCAAAGTGAGCAAGGCTGAAGCAATCAGAGAAGCAATTAGGTATTACGCCGAAGAGCTGAAAGGGTTTGAAGTTGTAGAGGTGAGAGATATCCCAAGAGAGCAGGCCAAAAAAGAGATTGTAGAGTACATCAGGGGCAAGGAGAGGGTCTGGGCTGATGAAATTGCAGACGCCCTAAGATTGGATCTCAGTTTGGTGAATGACATCCTAATGGAGCTTTGGAGTGAGGGATATGTCGAGCCAGAGGATTGAGGGAGAGAAGATCAGATGTGTTGGTAGAAAGATCAGCAAACCACGCCTGATTCACCAGACTGGGAAGCGCAGGGCAGTAGAGATATTCGTTGAGGGTAGACCTGCCAAAGCTGAAGTTGTGAAGGCTTGGAGAGTGATAAAGCAGTACTGAGGTCTTTTTTGTTCGGACGTTCATTGTAAAGATACTGAAGAGCTGTTGGATTTACTGACTTATGTCAGCTTTGAGAAACTCCCTAAGATTTGTATAGACACTTCTTGTTTGATGCAGCGTCAATCTTTAACGTATCGCACTTTGAGGCGAGAAACGTGCTCATTGGAAACAGACAGGCTGTGATCGTTCTCGTTGAGGGTAAGGAAGGCTCGGTGCAGAAGTTTGTAGAGTACATCAGGTCTGCCAAACCACCACAGGCGATTGTGGAAGATGTAACCGTGGAGGACTATGATGGTGAAGTCAAGAGGATTGGTGATTACAAGGACGTTTTGATAATCGGCCAACTCAACAAAATAGTTCAAGTTGGGTTGATGATGCATGGGGGTAGGACTGAGGTAAAGACGGAAATTTGTGGTTTGAAATGATCATCTTCTGAAAATCAAAACCCTCAAAGAGGACTCTAAAGCCCTGAGAGGGTATTTTAAAAAAGTTTCCAGATTGAATTGAGATTCGCCAACCTTTCTTGGTGGCATTTCAGCAGAGATTTCCTCTATTTTCAAACCCTTTAAAGCAGCTTCAAGTGTTTGCTCCACAGCCCAGTTTCTGTCAGGAAGCCTTCCAAGAACCTCTAACGCTTTCCGGCTGTAAGCCCTGAATCCGGATGTTACGTCCGTTATCTCCACCCCACCAAAAACTGAAACGAATTTTGTGAAGAAAATTATCCCCGCTCTCCTCGTAAAACTGTAATTTTTGTAACTCTCATTCATAAAACGGGAGGCTATTACTATATCTGCCCCACCAAGAACTTTATCCACCATTGCAGGAATGAAATCGGGATTGTGCTGTCCATCTGCATCAATCTGCACAACAATATCGTATCCCTCCATCAAAGCAATTCTGTAACCGGTTCTCTGTGCCGCCCCCACTCCTCTGTTGATTTTGTGTCTTATCACTTTTGCACCAGCCTCTCTGGCTATCTCTGCAGTTCTATCATCCGAAGAATCGTCAATAACGAATACTTCATCCACGTATCTCCTCACTCCTTCAACAACCTTTGCTATCGTCCTCTCCTCATTAAATGCCGGTATCACGGCACATACCTTAGCCATCTTCCTCCTCCAGTATTAACATCGAGAGGTAGTATATGAGCAGTGCCGTTGTAACGAAGAGAGCAAGGGAGAGCCAGCCCAAATATGCGAACATCGTCCCAACAAATCCGCCACCAATCAAACTCAACCTTTTTGCAAAGCTCCTCTCATCACTTGAAGACAGTAAAAGGATTGCAGAGAGCAAACCAATCAACCCGCCAGCAGCAATAACTCCAAACCCGAACTTTCCAAGCATTGCCCAGTGCTCTCTCAAAGGCCTTGTGACTGACTCGATGAACACAGCAGAAAGAAAAACTATCAGCACAGCCGATATTAACCAGTGAGGAATCTTCAGTACCAGCTTTCCGTCCACAAATTCAAAGGGCTTTGATATCCTCACCCCAAATTTCAAAGCGTAGCCCCTCTCGTATTCTGATACCTCCACCGGCAATCTTACCGCCCCTCTCAGATTTTTCTTCAGATAAGCTCTAACTTCCTTTCTCCTCCATACAACATAGACGAGCAGAGACAAAAAGAGTGCCCCTGCCGCCACAAAGTCAGAGAACAACATGTAAGCAAGTTCAGTTACAAAATAGAAACTGATGTGTCTGCTATCTGTAACGGTACGCAATCTTAGATATCCTCCATAATCCTCAACCTCAAAATTCACGTTGGAAAACAGAATCATCTTGCCGTTCTGTATATCAATTGTGAGTTTAGCAGCCTCATCACTGATAGAAGGCAGGGTGAAATCAACCTTGTATATTCCGTGTCCTGATGGCTTTGGGAGCAAAAACAAAATTTCGGGATTAACAGCAAAAACAGATCCATTTTTAATCTCGAGTCCAGAATAAGAAATGATCGTACCATCTCCTTCGTTTAGTTCTGCAACACCGTTATAATTACTCCTCAACTCCCCCTCCCCATACCAGTATCTGAACTCACCGTTCGGAATCTTTGCCTCTCTGAATTTTACATATACTTCATCGGCTAAAACAGGCTGTATAACAATAAGCAGAATCAAAATAACCAAAGCAACTCTCATTTCCACACCACCCTTATCGGGATGTACAATTTTTCCACCCCTCCAGCATTTCTGAGAATTATGTAATCCCTGATTTCTCTGTAATCAGAATAAGGTCTTATAATAAATCTTAGGATTTTCTTTTCACCGCCAGAAATGTTAACTTGATCCTCAAACGGCACGATCACACTCTCAAGATAGTGAGGCACTTCAACTCTCAACGACTGGTTAGAACCGATATTTTGAACCATGACTGAAACAATTGCGGGTTTATTTGAAATATTGACATTGATCTCTTTTGGATATAGCTTTACTTTCATCATTTCCTTAGATTTCGAAACAGGTATCTCAAAAACGAATTTTGCAAAATCTGTGTTGTTCGCAACATAAATGTTCTCATTTGTCATGAAATCCTTGTCGCCGAGGAAAGCTACAACACCTTTACCCACTTTTTTGGTGGCAAAGACAGTATAATCCCCATAATACTTTTCTTCGCCAATTTTAAAGGGATCAAACCACTTGCTCGCCCACGTAGTAACGTTAACAGTAAAGCTCGCATCTTCAACCTGTAAAGGTACAGAAGATTTAAGCTCTGCACCGTAATATGGAATCTCCGTCTTTTCAATGTAAAGATTGGTAAATTTGCCTCCAAAAACACCTGCAATTCTGTTTGCGTTTCCGATGTAGCGAGGATTGTCGCAAATTATCAGAAGTTTACCCCCTTTATTCACGAAATCTATCAGGGTATCAATTTCGGAAAAGCTAAGCTCCCTAATGGGATTGACAATTACAAAGACTTTCACTTTTTTCAAATCTGACCCATCAATCTGTAATGAGTTTCCCCTCATACCCACAGTATCAGTTACTGAAAAGCCTGTTTTTTCAAGTTCAAATTTGAGAAACATGAATCCGCTTCTTGCATCGCTTTCGAGCCCGAAAAATCCAGAACTGCTATCAAAAAGGACTGTCTGTGCGCTTGCTACCGGAAAGGTGAGGATTATTGTTAAAACTGAAATGCTGATGAGACGCTTCATGAACGATCATATTTAAGAGGTTTAAAAAATTTATGCACCTTTGAGTATTTTTCTAAGCTTTTTTAGGTGTTGATCCATCATCAAACGTTTTGCAGTTTTATAAGCTCCACATTCCAATTTCTTCAACACATCCGGGTTATCTTTCAGGTAAAGGATTGCCTCTCTGAGTCTATTAAGATTTTCCGGTTCAAATAAAATGCCATTTCTTCCCTCGATAACGATTTCAGGAATTCCACCAATTCTACTCGCAACGACCGGCGTTGAATAGCTGAAAGCTTCGTATATAACTTTGGGAGATACTTCCAAGCACACAGACGGAACTACAAGAACATTTGACCTTGTGTAGAGCTTCTCCAATTCGACTGCATTAAGATGACCGTGAAAAACTACATTATCGGTAGAGAAGTGCACGATACCCGATCCGGCTACATGTACAGTTAAGTCCCTTATTCCTTTCAGAGATTTTATGAGGTGGTAAAAACCTTTCTGAACACTTATGCCACCTGCGTAAATTACTTCAAACTCACTGTATTTTTTCTTTACCCTGAAAGCCTTTTTAACCGGAAGTGGGAGGTGGTACAATTCAGAATTTCTAAAAAAACCATTTTCAACATGCCTTTTTATTGCATCCAGAGAGGGAGCAACAACAGCGTCGGGAGACATGAACTTTCTTCTAATTTTCCTGTAAACTACGCAAAATGGGCTGGGATTGCGACATTGCTCTCCTTTACGCTTGAAAAGCGTGGCCCTCGGACAGAGAAGGAAGTGATCGTGAAGCATGTGTACATGCCTTATGCCAAAATCGTTGATAGCAGAGAAAATAGATGATGAGAGGTTACCAAAGTTGTGAGTGAAAACAACATCAGGCTGATATTCTTTCAGCACATTTTTGATAATGAAATGCGGATGAGGGTTCCACAGGTCAACAAAATGCCAGAGAGGTTTTACAAGTTCGGGTATATTTTTGGCGTAGTAAGTGTGGTAAAGGTTTAGGGGATAAAAACTCAATATATCACCTTCTTTTTCAATATTAAAGCCTCCTTTTGGAGCCGTTGTTAGTACCATTACTTCGTCCCTCTTTTTCAGCTCATTAACGATTTCATAAACGTATTTCTCTGCACCACCGAGAGTATAAGGAGGATAAAGGTTCGTAATAACGAGAACTTTCATTTTTCGAGCACCTCTGTATATAATCTTTCAACCTTTTTCGCAACTACTTCCCATGAATATTTCTTCAATATCAACCTCCTGCCTCTATTCCCCATTTTTCTTAAATCTTGTGATGTCAAAGTTTCAATTGCGTTGGATATCTCACCTACAGTAGGTTTAATTACCAAGCCGCATCCTGTCCTCACAACATCTCCTGCGATTCCGACGATGCCCGAGACAACTACAGGTGTCGCACACGCCAAAGCTTCAGCTGCAACCATACCGAATCCTTCTTGCAATCCTGATTTTGAAGGTAAAACCAAAAAAAGACTCTTATTGTAAAGTTCAACAAGCTTTTCTTCATCGACATCGCCAAAGAATACGATTCTATCATCAACACTATAATTTTTGGCCATATTAATATATTCGGGAACCATACTACCAGACCCTACCACATAAAGCTTGACATCAACCCTTCCCTTCAAAAGTTTCAAAGCTGTTATCAGGGCGTCGAAATTTTTATAGTCATGATAACGGTCAAGCTTGCCAACGAAAATTATTGCGTTATCTTTTTGTAATTTCATTGGTCTAAAAAGATATGTATCAACCCCCGGAGGAATTACGGTAATTTTGTCCCTGTACCTTCTGAGAAAAGGGGATTTATAGAATCTTGGTTGACTCACGATGATTTTTCTGGCTTTTACAAGTAAATTGTTCAAAAGAAATCTGTTATATGCATAAGAGAAGGCCTTCCAAATTCCGCGGGAAGTTATATCATTATGATAGGTTAAAATAAGTGGTACCTTCTTCATTTCTGAAGCTACTGCACTGAGGTCTGAAAACCATGGAGTGGGAAGGTGTGTATGAATGACATCAAAATCTTCGGAAACTATGTGAGTTAGGAGCATAGGTGAAATATTAGTGTTAGCAATTTTAAATAAATATTTTAATTTTTTTATTTCAATTTCTGGAATATTTTCATACCCACCCTCCTCTGAGCAAATAATTTTAACCCTATGCCCCATACGTGAGAGGGTTAGAGAAAGATTGTAAACGTAATTCTCAACCCCTCCAATATATGGATGAAATCTCACTAATGTCTGTAAGATTTCCATAGCAGAAATAAACTACACTCAGATTAACTATTTTCCTAACCAATCATTCTCTCCCTATCTCAACCTCAAACACCTTAACCCTCCCAAACTCCTTAACCAGCCTGAAGTGTTTCAGATTCTCTGCGTTCTCCACGTGTAACTTGTAGAGCATCGAAGCGTTGTAAAACTCAAGAATCTCTTCTTTCTCCATCAGCTCCGGACTAAATCCTGCGATGGACATTATCGCCTCAAACTTCCCTGTATAGATTCCGCTCTCGTTTTTGAAATTCATCTCCTCATCAGTAATAACATACCTCACACCCCTCTTCTTTATAATTTTCATTGCCTCTCCCTCGCTCTGGGCGGTGAAGAACTTGGCAGCATCAACAGCGCCAGCCTGAAAGTTGTTGCACACCACAGGCCTTTTTGCGACAAACACTATCCAGTTTCCGTAGTCCCACCAACTTAAAACAGAATATTCCGGCTTTCCCTTGTCGGGGTGTAGGTAGTAGGACGTGGGCTCTGTGTCCTCGTCTATCCACCTCAACGCATTATACCAATCCTCGCTCATCTCGTAAGGCTTTATGGAAATGATAACTGCGGGTGAGAAGATGAAAGCCAAGAAGGCTGCTACGACAGCCTTATCACCCAAAGTTAGTTTTTTCTTCTCCTTGTGACGTTTTTTCTTATCCCGTCTTTTTGTCCTTTTTCTTTCTACCACCTCCTCTTCCCTCACTATCACTTCCGTCCTCTCAAAAATGTAGACAAGAGTGCTGGCAGCGAAAAGAGATACCGGAACAGCCAGAATCTCTGTAAACCTATTCTGCAAAAGTGAGAGAGCAAAAGAGGCAAAGAAAAATGTGTGGAGTAGGCGGTTTCTCAGCATGAAGAGTGATGGAAGTGCAAGTAAAAACGACAAGTAACCTGCCAACGACATTACCCCTACAAAATCAAAAGACTGCGCCTCGGCAATCGTTGGAAGGTATATGTTTGCACCAATAAGGTAACTCACACCCGATTTAACGAGGCTTAACTCTTTAATGGGGGCGAAGTAAAGAACGGCGAGAGTCAGAGCACTAACAGTCACATATCCCAACTCCACTCTGAGATTGTCGAACCTCTTGATAAAGATGCCGACAGCGAGAAAGGCCGTAATGGCAACGAAGGACAGAGCAACCGTATGACTTATGACTGCTGAAACAACCGGAACCAGAAATGCTGGTATGACATAAAGGAGCTTTCTGTCCTCAAAGTGCAGAAAAGCTGCAAGCGCCAAAACGGCAGCGTAAATCGGCGCTCCTACCCACGAAAAGGCCAGAATCGCCAGAGGTATACCTGCTGCAAGTGGATACCTGAGTAACAGGTAAAAAGCAAGCAGTACAAGGAACATGTTCCACGCGTGGTAGTCTGCAAACCCAAGAATACTTGTATGGACTGCAGCAGGAATTGTAGCGTAAACGAGAGCCGAGAGTAACGCGAAGTTCTCGTCACCGAATCTCCTCGCTATAACATAAACGAGGAATGTGTTGAGAACGCCAAGCACAACTGGAAACACCAGCGCAAAGTAAACAGTAGCGTCAAATCCGAACAGCATTCCTGGGATAGCAAGAATATAATCGAACAGTGGGGGCCAACCGATCTTCAGACCGTATGGATAATTGAGGTAGTGATCAAATTTTGGTCTGTAGCCCGATTTAACTATGATCTCGGCAAGTCTGAGGTGGTAAAAGGGGTCGTAACCTGAAGGAAGTTTAAGAGAGAAGACCTGGAAATTCTGAAGTCTCAACAGGGCTGCTAAGATTATTATGACTACCAACCACATGAGTAACAATCTATCGCATGAATAAATAAATTGCTATTCCATCCAAAGGCTGCTGATAAAGAATGTGCTGAAAGCCACCTGAAGACCTACTGCAACCATCAGGAAGGAGAGGATTGCGTAATTCAGTGCGTTGAGCTCCCCGTAACCCGTTCCGATCCACGCTGAGAGTATGGCATAGCCGAGAATTAGACCAGCAACGATCAAAGAGATTCCCAAAAGCAAACCCTCTTCGAGAATTGAATAGCGCTTGAAAAACCTCACAAATTTATCCTCATCAGTAAGCCCAATTTTTGACGAGTATATCTTACTCGAGACCCCGAAGAAGAATGTCTGCGCCCCAATCATAGTCAGCATGGATGCTAAGACGAGAGTATGAGTTCTGATTGGCTCAAACAGCAGGACGTACAAAATTAAAGCTACACCTGCCAGCAGCATCAACGTCGCGGGGATCAGAAAGAGGTGGGTAGGAGAGAGAAGGAGCATAAGTCTCAGATGCCTCCATCCATCCCTAAATGTTCTGAGCTTACTGTCTCCCTTTCTGGGGTGGTAGGTTATGGGAACCTCGATGATTTTCATACCCATCCTCCAAGCCTTGGCGAGCATTTCCGTTGCAAATTCCATACCTTCACAGCTGAGCTTCAGCGAATCAATGATTCTCTTTTTCGCCGCCCTCATTCCCGAATGGACATCGGTGAGGCTGGTCTTGAAGAAGAAGTTTGTCATTTTAGTTAGCAGTATATTGCCCAGTTTATGGATAGGGTTCATTGCTCCTTGTCTGATTTCCCCCAGAAATCTGCTACCAAGCACGATGTCCGCTTCGTTAGAGATAATTGGCTCAATAAGCTTTGGAATTTCCAGTGGATCATAAGTACCATCTGCGTCAAGCATAACTACCACATCGCCCTCGGCAACCTTTAACCCCTCGATGTACGCTCTGCCGTATCCTTCTACGTTTCTTATCACTTTAGAGCCAAATTCTTCTGCTATCTCGGGAGTTCTGTCAGTTGAGTTATCAACCACTACCAACTCGTGATCAATATTTTTGAGTGCTTCTTTGCACCTCTTGAGGATTATTCCGATGGCCTCCTCCTCGTTTTTTGTCGGTAGTATTACGCTGACCTTCAACTGAGATCACCTCGAGTAAACTTCAACCATTCTTTTGGTTATTCTGTCCCAGTCGTACTTTCTCGCATTCTTCACACACCTGCTTCTTAATTTTTTCTTCCTTTCCATAGCCTCAACCAGTGCCTCAGCGAAATTCCCAGCAGTTGCATCACAAACGATTCCACAGACAATTTCTGATGCAGCATTGTTCGGGTGGTTTACTGTGACGACCGGCATCCCGCATGCGTTGGCTTCGAGGGAAATTATGCTGAAACCTTCTCTCATTGAAGGTAAGGCAAAGACCTTTGATGCCTTCATTACCGAAATCATGTCCTCCCAGCTCATGAAATCGCGAAAATAACAGTTTAGACTAAATTTCTTGCTCTTCTCAACAAGCCTTCTTTTCTCCGGCCCCTCTCCCACGATCAGACAGCTTGTTGAGTCTGAGATCAACCTCAAAGCATCAAGGAGTAAATCAACACCCTTCTCTTTTATCAACCTCCCCGCAAAGACCACGTCGTAACCGTTTTTAGCCGATGTTATATTCTCTATCTCGTCAACATTTACTCCATTCGGCACAACTTCCGCTTCTACCCCAACTTCATGCAGTTCTCTTGCAGTTGTTGAGGACACGGCAACGTGCTTACATCTGATTCCTGCTACAATTCTCTCAACTGTTCGGCCAAAGAATCCAAGATAGCCGAGATAATCCATCCAGTAATCTCCCCAGAACTCGTGCCAAGTTAGAACGAGGTTTTTGTGCTTAGAGCATACGAGAGAGGGAAAGTACGGAAAGACTTGGCAATCCACCACATCGAAATCGTTGAGGTCTGCTTTCCTGTTCAACCCGGCAGCAAATAGAATCGCCTCACTTATCTTTCTTCTCCCTCTCGAATATAAATCCACAGGTTTGTAGCATGGGACGAGCCTTATACCCGAGTACTCGATCTCCTTGTCACCCCACCAGCCTATACCGAACCAGTAAACCTCGTGACCCTCTGCAACGAGTCCCCTTCCTATCTCGAAAATCCTCCTCTCCACACCTCCTTTTATCCACGGATATACTGCATCGTAGATGAAAGCAATTTTCACCAATCTTGTTTTGAATATTGATGGTTAAAGATTTTTAGGTCTCGATAAGCTAAGACATGAAAGGTTGGAGATGACTCTTCATTGATAAATGAGCTGGAATGGATAAGAAGTCAAGACTTGCAGTCGCAATGTTTCCGAAGAGTTCGCGCTATTCCCTAAGGGGACGACAACACTTTATCGAATGATGGAATCATGGTTAAAAGAAGGGTAGGATTTCGAATTCCTGATAGATAGTGTGCTTGCTGTCCTAATCTTCGGCTCAGCCGTCAACAACCACAATGGAAGATATGCATTGTCGCTTTAGAGAAGTTTTTGATCTAAAAAGAGGTTTTAAACATATCGGCGTAATTGGGAGGGAAAATACGACCTCTGCTGTTTGGGAATTGCCTTTGTACATGAAAGTGGTAGAAGTACTCGAGTAGTGCTTTTTCCCGACAACATTTATATCCTCAATCAAACTTTTATCGTGAAGGTCAAAGATGCTCCCAAAACAGCCACATCTATTATAGTTCGCTCAGCCACGAATGCCAGAATTTCCCAGTCGAAGATGCCCATGCTTGAGCTGATGAGGAGGATTTTCAGAAAAGAGGACGTAGCCCTGAAAGCAGTAAAATTCCTCACCATTGTCGAGGAGAGGCAGAAAAGCGGAAAACCACTCAGAGTCGAGGAATGGGAAGAAATAATGGAAGAGCTGGGAATGGTACGCTCCTCCTTCTATTCAATGAGAAACAAGCTCCTTGGAGCAGGGATGATTGCGATACGTAACGGAGAATATCACCTCTCCGGAGCCTTCAGCAAGGATTTGGTTGACATGGCAAGGTGGTGGTGGGTGGTTGTTTTGGGCTATGATCCAGAAAGCCTCTGACTCTCAATCTTCTTGATCCTCCTCTCTATCTCTTCCGATAGCAACCTGTCACCCATAGCAAGATTGTAGGCTTCCCTTAATTTCTCAACATCTCCAGTCTCCTCGCCCCACTCCATCAGCATCCTCGAAATCTTCCTCTCGATACCCGGATAGACAGCCCTGAGAGAAGAATAGATGAAGTAAGCCTTCTCATAGTTTCCCATTGACTCATATATCTCCGCCATGGCAATTCTTACCTCGGGTGTATCTTTGAACTTCAACGCCTCCTCGATCTTCTTCAGCCCAGCTTCTGGATTGCTCATCGCGATTGTTTTTCCCCACTCAAGAAGGACACTGGCCTTAGCATCAATAACTGCCTCAGTTTCAGGCAGAAGGTCAAGAATTCTTGTTGCCCTGCTGTAATCTCCCTCTTCAGAAACCTCAAGTGCGAAGAATAGAATCTTCTTGATGTAGCTCTTGAATCCGAACTCCTGAAACTCCATAACAAGCTTCGCCGCATCCTCATACTTCCCCTCTATCAGTCTTCTTTCAATGGACTCTTTCAGGAGTAAAAACATGTTCTGAAGCAATCTTCTCTCTCTGCAATCCTTCAGTTCTCTCAGTGCTGTTAGAAAAATACCAAAACACTTGGCCTCATCTTCCCCTTCGAGATATTTAGAAAGTCTCTCAGCAACCTTTGCAACAATATAAACAGCTGCCGGAACGTCACGAAGAAGAATGAGGTATTTGCTGGATTTTTCAGGATGTTCAAAAATCCGTTTTATAGAGTGCACCACAATAGGGTCGTTACTGAGTGCTTTGAGGAGCTTGATATCCTCTTCATCAACAAAACTGCTTATACTATCCATGAATTTCTCCATGCTGGTTTATTGAGCAATAATAAATAAAAGCTTTTTTCTTCTTCACAAAAAATTAAAATTTGAGTTTTCCAGCAAGAACTCTGGCGATTATCAGCCTTTGTATCTCACTCGTCCCCTCGTAAATCGTTCCGACTCTGATATCTCTGTAAAACCTTTCAATGTCATACTCCTTGCTGTATCCATATCCACCAAATATCTGCAGGGCTTCGTAGGCAACTCTAACAGCAGCTTCACTCGCGTAGAGTTTTGCAGCAGAGCTTAAAGCCGGGTTGGCCTTTCCTCGATCTATGAGCCATGCAGCCTTGTACACCATGAGTCTTGCAGCCTCAATGTCCTTCCACATATCTGCAAGCTTGAACTGGATTGCCTGATGCTCGATCAAAGGTTTTCCAAACGCCTTTCGTTGCTTTGCATACTCTAAAGCCCTTTCGTAAGCTCCAACAGCCATTCCAAGCTGCACAGCTCCAACAAACACCCTGCTCTCGTTGAAAAACCTCATGAGCTGATAAAAGCCGAAGTTCTCCTGCCCGATAAGATAATCTTCGGGCACAAAAACATCTTTGAGATATATCTCGGCAGTATCATGGCAGTTTAAACCCATCTTCTTTATCCTTCTCGCTTCATAACCATCCCAATCTGTTTCCACGAGAAAAGCAGATATACCTCTGTATCCTGCATCTGGGTCAGTTTTTGCGAGAATAACAACCCAGTCCGAGATGCTGCCATTCGTTATAAACGTCTTAGTTCCGTTAAGCTTCCATCCACCCTCCACTTTGTCTGCCCTTGTTTTTATCGCCTGCACATCACTGCCAGCATCAGGTTCAGTTATCGCTATAGCTGATGGTGTCTCCCCCTTTACAACAGGCGGAAGGTACTTCTCCTTTTGCTCCTCGGTTCCAAAATAGCGAACCATCGGACATCCAAGTGAGGCGGTAAGAACAGCAGAGCCTATGCTACTATCAGCCCTCCCAAACTCTTCAGCAATTATAGCACATCCGAGGTAATCCATTCCTGCTCCACCGTACTCTTCCGGAATGTCAGCCGCAACATATCCGAGTTTGGCAGCCTTCTTCAAAATATCCCATGGATACTCTCCTTTTTCGTCGTATTCTCTGCCATAAGGCATAATCTCTTTCTCAGCAAACTCTCTAACAGCATCTCTCAAAATTCTGTGCTCCTCATCAAGATCAAAGTTCATGATTTTCCTCTCTTCAACCAACAATTTAAAATTTACCACTTAGTGGAATATGATTTAAAAATACGATTCCACCTATTCTCCGTAAATCTGCGAAATTTCGATGTCAATCTCCCTCAGGAGTTTCTCAGCAACGTCGTGAGAGATAACACCCCTTGCAGTCGCCTCTCTTACCGCACTCTTTTTCGCATCGAGAACATACCTCTTCACCTTTTGAATTAGCTCTACACCATCCTCTTCCTTAAGAACTCTCTCGAGTTCTTTTCTCGATTCCTCTATTTCCCGATCAATATCCTCCATCAACCTCTCGGCGACTGGTTCAACAACCCTTCCAGATTCAACTGCCCTCTGAAGTTCAAACTTTGCACTCTTTGCTGCTATGAATCTCGCAAGAACCTCCTCAATTTTTTCTCTCTTCACATCCTTGAACTTTCTCCGTACAAACATTTCAAGGGTTACGCCCTGACAAACGAGTGAGAATATCACAACTCCAAACGTCATGGCGGAGATAAGCTTGTTCTCGGCAAGACTCAGTGCAAGGGCAACTGGAATAACACCTCTCAACCCTCCCCAGAACACAACGTGTTTCCATAAGCTCGGGAAGCGCCATATGGTCATCACAGGGTATACTACCAGCGCCCTTGCGAATGTCACAGCCAGAATCGCAACCAAAATCTCCTTCCATGCGGAGAGGATATTAAGATGAGTGTTTATGCCAATCAGAATAAAAACGATCGAATTTATCAGAAAAACGATTACACTCCAGAAGTCAACGAGAATTACCCTCGTTGAAGGAGACATTGAGAATATTTTGCCGTAATTACCGATCACTAAGCCAGCAGCAACGACGGCGATAACGCCGGAGACGTGAAAGTGCTCCGAGATCAAGAAGCTGGAGTAGGCGAGTATAATTGTTATCGCGATCTCGATAAAGGGATCATCTATGCTGGCGAGAACTCTGTAGGCGAGGTATCCGACAGCAAGACCAACTGCGACTCCGCCGATGCAAACGATAAAGAATTCTGCAATTCCTGAAACCAGATTGATGTTCCCACTTTCAAGCATTTCAAGCAAAATGGCAAAAACGACGATCGCTGCACCATCGTTAAGTATGCTCTCGCCCTCAAGTATTGTGGAAAGTCTTTTTGGAGCAGAGAGGGATTTGAAGGTTGCGAGAACCGATACGGGATCAGTTGGAGATATCATTGCTCCGAACAAAAGAGAGAGTTCCAGAGGTATGCCAAGAGCGTGGTTAAGCGTAAATCCTATAAATAGTGTTGAAACGATAACACCAAGAAGGGCGAGGGATGAGATTGGCTTGAAATTCTCCCTCAAATCCTGAATATCCATATTGAGTGCGGCTTCAAACAAAAGTGGTGGGAGGATGAGTGTAAAAACAAGCTCTTTCATCAGCGGTATTTCTGGGAGAATGCCTGATATCCCAACAAATAGCCCTGCAAGAACGAGAGCGATCGTGTAGGGAAACTTCGTGAACTTTACGATTATCGCCACACTTGCAGCAATCATCAAAAGCTCTATGAGCCCTACAATACTTTCCCCAAGCTCCACGAGTAAATTTCTGGTTAAGGTTATAAAAATTTAAGCCAAAATATTTCAATTTCGCAATTTCATAGCCATCAAAAAAGCTTTTAATACACCTGAAGACTTTTGCAAAGGTGATGCAAATGCAGACAGATATACCAGTAAAGGAAGTGATGACAACGGTGGTCTGTACTGTCAGAAAAAACGATAGCGTCCATAATCTGGCAAAAAGATTGGTAGAGTACGGTGTTGGAAGCGCCGTTGTAATTGAAAACGGTACTCCAGTTGGCATTGTAACGGAAAAGGATTTGATTTCAAAAATTGTTGCCAGAAACAAAGTACCCAGTGAGGTGTCGGTAGAGGATGTTATGTCGCAGCCTGTAATCACGATTAATCCCAACACGAGCTTGAGAGAGGCAGCGAGGATAATGATGAAGAGGGGAATAAGGAGGCTACCAGTTGTGAACAATTCAGGAGAACTTGTGGGTATAATCACTGACAACGATATTCTCAGCGTATCTCTCGATCTCGGCGAGTTTGCCTCCCTTTTAACCCAAGATGCTGTCGGATATCCGGGGCCGGTTCAAGGGCCTGTAATAGAGAGCGAAGAGGAGGATATTTCAGGGATATGTGATAGATGTGGAAAGTATTCAGATACACTCTACAGCATTAACGGACTCAGACTTTGCGAAGACTGCACTGAAGTTGAGAGGTGATACAGTTTGAAGAACTCAAAACCCGGAAATGTTATGGAGGTGGCGACAAAAGAAGTGTTTACACTCCCTCCAACCTCCACTCTCATGTATGCTCTCAAAACAATGGTTAAGGAGAATTTCAGGAGAATTCCCATTACCGATGCAGGAACTAAAAGACTTGAGGGGATCATATCTGCAACTGATTTTGTAAACCTTTTTGGAGGAGGAAGCAAGTTCGGAATAGTTAAGGGAAGATATGGAGGGAATCTGGCTGCAGCAGTAAACGAAGAGGTTGAGAAAATAATGGAAACAAAAGTAATCACCGTTGACTACACAGACTCTTTTGAAGATGCAGTTGAAGTTATGTTTGAAAAGAGGGTTGGAGGCTGCCCGATTGTTAATAAAGAAGATGTTGTTGTTGGGATCATAACTGAAAGAGATGTTCTAAAGTATCTGGGTAAAAACAAGAATATAGATGGTATTGCTTCAGATTACATGACTAACAGCGTGGTTACGATAAAGCCCAAGGACACCATAGAGAAGGCAATGAAGGTTATGATCGAGAAACACCTGAGAAGACTACCTGTTATTGATGATGGTATTCTTGTCGGACTTATAACAGTCAGAGAGATACTGAGGTATTTTGGCAAAGGCGAGGCATTCAGAATGCTTACAAGTGGGAGCATTAAAGATGCAATAGAAAAGCCAGTTTCTACTATACTCGCAAATGATGATCTGCTTGTCTACAAGGAGATTTTGACGTTTCCGAGAGACATAAGCATTTCTCAGCTTGTCAGTGCAATGCTCGATAGAGGTTATGGTGTGGCTCTCATAGTTGAGTCAGGAAAGCTGGAGGGAATAATAACCGAACGCGATTTGATCCGATTTCTTTATTCGAAATCATGAATTTTGTCGCAAAGGCACTGAATCTCTCTATTTCTGCAGCGGATAGACTTGAAGAGAGGAATATACTCAGAAAGGCTATAGTAAAACACCCTTTTTTCCCGGATATTGTTGAGGCTTTCAGGTTGGAGAAAAAGTTTGGATTTTACGAAGATGGGACTGTTGTTGTAAAGGCTGTGGACGGTGTGAGAGTATTCAGAGGTTTTCCGAAGATTAGAAGGATTCTTGTTTTGAATCCGACGCTGAAAAAGCACTTTGGAAACAGAGAAATAGCCCTAGAGGAAAAGATGAATGGATATAATGTGAGAGTGGCTAAGATAGGCGAGAATCTTTACGGTATAACCCGCAGGGGGCTAATCTGCCCTTATACGACAGAAAAAGTGAGAGAAAGGTTTGAGGAGGATTTTTTTAAAGATTATCCGGACTACATGCTCTGCTGCGAAGCTGTAGGCCTTGCTTCCCCCTACGTCCCCAGCGAGGTTTACGGAATAGAGGAGCTGGATTTTTTCCTTTTTGACATACGGAATTCGAGGACAAATGATCCGCTCAGCATAAGGGAGAAAGAAGAGATTGCTGAAAGCTACGGGCTGAATATGGCAAAGGTGCATCTTGTAACCCATCCTGACGACTTTGACGGGATAAAGAAGGTTATTGACGAGTTAAACTCGAACAGGAGAGAGGGTATAGTTTTCAAAGATGTTGAAATGAAAGTAAATCCACTGAAATACACGACAACCAATGCAAACACATCTGACTTACGCTACGCCTTTAGGTTCTTCGGAGAATATGCGAGGGACTTTATGCTTGCAAGAATCCTTAGAGAGGCATTTCAGAGCTTTGAGTTCAAGGAAGGCGATGAGGAGTTCAACAATCGCTGTCTCAGACTCGGAAGGGCAATTCTGGAGCCGATGATTTCGAGCATCAAGGAGTGCAGTGAAGGTAAAACGATTTATGAGGAGAGCATTCTTGTATTTTCCAGCCAAGAGGTTCTTGATCTGTTTAAAAGCCATTTAAGGCTCCTTGGTGTAGATTTCAAATTGGAGATTCTTGATGAAGATGATAGAAGAATCAGAGTGAAATTCAAAAGAGTTATGAGGAGCACAAACGATAGAATTAAGGGGATACTTAAAGGTTCCACATGGAAATGAAGGGTGTATAGTCCCAAAAAATTTGACTTTAAATACCCTCAAACAACTGATGGGTTACGGCAGATTAACAGAGAGGAAGATAAGGTACATTGTAAGGCACAAGCAGAGAGGAAAGAGCAACAGAGAGATAG
>Ga0209426_1001123_pt1 | contig 18959 bp, 21 predicted proteins | sample Deesub1362B_J571_FD_187697 | JGI IMG/M metagenome (GOLD analysis project Ga0209426, IMG submission 187697) | Deep oceanic, basalt-hosted subsurface ecosystem from Juan de Fuca Ridge flank, Pacific Ocean, CORK Borehole 1362B_J2.571 (SPAdes)... ...
TCGTTGCGTTGCTGGTGTCAGTATACCACAAGGGGGACGGGGAGGCAACGGCGGGTGCGATTTGACATTTCCATTAAGCGGAATACAATGGTAAGCGGCCGGACATAGGGTCGTTGGTTCTTTGAAACCTTTAAAAAGCCGCAGTTGCTTGCCATTGGGCTCCCTCCGGACAATCAGTGCCGCCTTGAGAGGCAAGGTGCGAGGAAAGGAGGTGGTGCACGGGTGGTGATGCAAGGAACCGAGGAAAGTCGTCAGGTGGGGATTTCTCGTTCGTCTTCTATCGGCTTGTAAGGAGGGAAAGCGATGAACGCGATCTTGACCCTGGTTCTGGCCGCTGCGGCGATCGGCATTGGCTACGGTGTCTATGCCAAGAGCATCGATCGCAAGGTGATCCAGCCGGATAACTCCAGGGCTACGCCGGCCAAGATGTATATGGACGGCGTGGACTTTACCCCCGCGAACCGCAACGTCCTCTTCGGCTACCAGTTCAAGTCGGTTGCTGCCCTCGGTCCCATCGTCGGCCCCATTGTAGCGGTGCGGTACGGCTGGCTTCCGGCACTGTTGTGGATCCTTCTGGGCACCTTCTTCATCGGCTGGGTGCAGGACTACGCCAGCATCATCGTCGGGGTCCGGGAGGAGGGGCAGACCTTCGGTGCGCTCAGTTATCGGTTGATCTCCCCCCGCGCTCGGAACATCCTGCTGATATTCATCTACTGCTATCTCCTGCTCATTATGGGTGCCTTCGGTAAGATCGTCGGCTACGACCTGATGTCCAAGCCGTCGGTGCCCCTGGGGGTGCTACTGGTGATTCTACTTGGGCTCCTCGCCGGCCAGATGACTTATAAGTGGAAGCAGGACATCATCCTGACCACCGTCGTCACGGTCGTTGGTGCTTTCATCGGCATCTGGCTGGGCACCCTGGAGGGGGTACAGAACCTCTTCTCCGGCATCAACACCGCCCTGGGCGACCCCGGCTACAAGATCTTCTGGAGCGTGGTGACGCTGGTCATCTGCTACTTCGGCGCGGTGCTCCCCATCTGGCGTTGGGCGCAGCCGATCAACTACGTCGCCTTCTGGATCGTCTTCCTGGGCATCCTGGGCGGCGTCATCGGTCTGATCGTCTGGCACCCCTCCTACCCCGCCGAGTTCCCGGCCTTCACCAACTGGAACGGCGACATCTGCGCGGCGACGACCTGCCCTGAGGGGGTCACCCTAGGCGCGCTGGGTCCCCTGTGGCCCATCCTCTTCGTCACCATCGCCTGCGGTGCCATCTCCGGCTGGCATAGCCTGGTCTCCTCCTCCGGCACGGCACGCCAGTTGGAGCGGGAGGGAGATGCCCTCTTCGTGGGCGGCGGTGCGATGTTCCTGGAGATGTTCGTGGCCGTCCTCTCCCTGCTAGCCGCCGTCGTCGGTGCCGGGAGCCTGGCGCGGTACGCGGAGTGGGGTGGCAAGGCCGGCGTCTTCTCCAACGGGCTGGCTGTGTTCCTGAGCTACATCGGCGTGCCGGAGTCGTTCGGTCGCCCCTACGGCGCGGTCTTCCTCACTCTGATGGCGTTGACCATCATGTATCTGGTGGTCCGCTTCATGCGGGTAGCCAGCGCTGAGTTCCTGGGCGACCGGATCCCGGTCCTGCGCAACGTCCACGTCGGCTCGCTGGTGGCTCTGATCTTCTCCGGCATCCTGATCTGGACCGGCTTCTGGACCCGCATCTGGGTCCTCTTCGGCGGCTCGAACCAGTTGATGGCCTCGCTGGCGCTGCTCATCATCACCCTGTGGCTGGCCTCCAAGGGCAAGAATTTCTGGTGGTCGTTCATTCCCTTTATCTTTATGTTCCTGACCACCATCGCTGCCCTGGCGCGCACCGGCTACAAGTCCTTCATGGCTGTGGACTTCGCTGACGTGGGCGGGGCTATCGGCAACATCATCGCCGGCGTGCTGGCGGTGGTGCTGATCATCTGCGCCCTCATCCTTGCCGTGGACGGCATCCGAGCGATCATGCGCGCCATGCGCAAGGAGGAGGCTGGCGCTCCGGCCGGCAAGTAGTGTGTACGGGCGTGGGGCGGGGTCCGATCCGCCCCACGCCCGCAGGGGAGCCCAATGGCGACCGCCAATGACCCGGCGCGGACGATCCGCCTTGAGGTCATTGCCCATATTCCGACCACCTTCCGTCACTGTATGCATTGTGAGCAACTGATGGACGCGGCGATCGGGGCAGTGGTGCGTCGGGAGATGGTCGAAGAGTATCCGGCCGAGTTCCTGGAGGAGTTCCATCGGCTGCTTTCGTGGATCGACGGCTTGGTCCATCAATGGGGTTCCCGACTGCAGGTTCGGGTAGTCGATCCCCAATCGCCGGAAGGGTTGTGGAAGTCCATCCGGTATCGCGTTCGGCGTTATCCCACTTTTATCGTGGAAGGGCGTCACCGAGTCGTCGGCTGGGATAAGGAGGCGTTGAATCGAGCCCTCGACGAGGTCGGAACGGTCAGGTAGTGGGAAAAGCGTGGGGAACGATGCAGAGCCTCCTCCCTCGCCTCCGGCAGGTCAGACGTGCCCTGCGGGACATCCTGTACGGGATGACCATCTACGAATGGGTGCGGGAGTTCGACAAGGCGCGGGGGGAGGTGGACCGACTCTTCACGCTGATCGTGTTCGGCGAACTGCTGGGGATCCCTATCCTTCCTCCATACTATGCCCTGCGGCTTTTGCCCTACGCCGTGCCTCGGTTCGAGGCCTGGCGTCGAAGCATGTTGCGCGAGCGGGACCTGACCGAACTGTTCGACCAGGAACTGGGCTAGAAACTAGTCAAGGAGGTCAGCGTGGCGGAGAAAGCGTCAAAAGGTAAACTGAGGAGCATGTTCGACGCGGTGAAGAGCGTCCTGTATGGCATGGCCGGGCACGACATGGCCCGCTTTGCCCTGAAGACCCGCGGGAGCATGGAGCACCTGTTCATCCTGATCACGATGGGGGACCTTCTGGGCATTCCCATTCTTCCACCCTATTACTCCCTCCGGTTGCTCCCGTACGTCGTCCCGCAGATCAGCACGTGGAAGCGGCGGATGCTGCGTGAGCGGGACCTGACCGACGCGTTGGCGTGAAGGAGGCAAGAGGGAGGAGGCAAGAGCGGTAGGAGAAGGGGGGACGTGCATCTTCTACTTGCATCTTGCATCGTGAGCCTTGCGTCTTGAAAGGAGGCCAAGTTGTCCCTAGCACGGATTTTCCAAGAGAACCCCGAGCGGCGCTACATCATGTTCGGCGGCAAGGGCGGGCTGGGTAAGACGACCTTCTCAGCGGCCACCGGCTACTGGCTCGCCCAGCAGGGCTACAAAGTGTTGGTCTTCTCCGTGGACCCTCAGGCGTCCCTCTCCGACATCTTCCAGCGGGACATCTTCGGCAAAGGGCCAGTGGAGATCATGCCCAACCTCTTTGCCCAGGAGGTGGATGCCGACCGGCGGATCCGGGAGTATCAGGAGGAGATCCGTCAGAAGATCCTGGATATGTACGGCCTGGAGAAGGTCCCTGATGAGATCGAGGACTACATCCAGGCCGCCGCTGCCGAGCCCGCGATGGAGGAGAGCGCGATCTTCGATCAGGTGGTGGACATCGTCCTCAGTGGTGAGTACGACTATTATATCTACGATCTGGTCCCGCTGGGTCACGCGCTCTACTACCTGAGCATGGCCAGCGTCTACGACCAGTGGATCGAGAAGATCACCAAACTGCGGGAGGAGATGCAGGAGTACGCTCAGGTAGCTGCCCTCCTGCAGCGTGAGGACGAACTGGAGGAGGACAAGATCCTGGCCGAGTTGCAGGACATCCGCTACCGGATCAGCACCTCCTCCAGCATTCTGACAGATAAGGAAAAGACCGCCTTCTTCTTCGTCCTGGTTCCCGAGGAGATGGTCCTGGTGGACACCCTGAAGGCGGCCGATCTGTTCGCCAAGTACCAGGTCCCCATCTCTGGCTACATCGTCAACCGGGTGCTTCCGGCGGAACTGGAGCAGCAGGACATTCCGGAGTACCTTCGCCACCGCATTGAGATGCAGAAGAAGTACCTGGCCGAGATCGACCGGCTCTTCGGCGACCAGGTGCTGGCCCGCATCCCTGAGTTTGAGCGGGATGTGACCGGGCTGGGGATGATCGAACGGATGGCGGAGGCGATGTTCGGAGGTGCGGCATGATCGAGAAATCGATGCGCCAGTTCGTGGAGGAGCATCCGGGTCTGAAGTACACCTTCTTCGGCGGGAAGGGAGGCGTGGGCAAGACGGTGATGGCCGGGGCGGCCGCTCTGTGGTTCGCCCGCCAGGGGAAACGGACCCTCCTGGCCTCCACCAACCCGGTCCACTCCCTCACCGGCCTGCTGGGGCAGGATGTCTTCGGCAAGGAGACCCCGGTGGAAGGGGTTCCGAACCTCTGGGCCTACGAGATCGACACCCGGGATACCATCGAGCGGTCGAAGAAGGAGATCCGGGAGAAGATCGAGTGGTTCCTGAAGTATGCCGACATCAAGACGAAGGCGGACGAGTTCGTCGAGTCGGCCACGATGAACCCCGCCTTCGAGGAGTCGGCGATGTTCGAGAACATGATCGACATCATGTTCGAGGACGCCTACGAGGTCTACGTCTTCGACACCGCCCCCACCGCCAACGCCCGCCGGCTGCTCGGTATGTCCAGCGTCTATTCGATGTGGGTCAACAAGATGGTCCAGAGCCGGAAGGAGGCAATGAGCCTGCGGGAACTCCTCTCCTACAGTAGGAAGAAGCAGGAGAAGGATCCCTTGATGGATTATCTCCTTCGGTTTCGGGACCGGATGCAGCATGCCAAAGAGTTGCTGACCGATGTGGAGAAGACGGCTTTCTTCTTCGTCACCTTGCCGGAAGCCCTTCCCATCGCCGTGATCCGCCGTTTCATCAACTGGTTCAACGAGTTCGGCATTCCCGTCGGCGGAGTGGTAGTGAACATGGTGCTGGAGCCGGAGGTGGTGGGGGAGAACCCGCCCGAGTTCGTCCGCAACCGGATGGAGATGCAGAAGGAGTATATGGAGCAGATCTGGAAACTCTTCCCCGACGTGCGAGCGTTGGTTCCGCTCTTCGAGACCGAGGTGCAGGGCGTGGAGATGCTGGAGCGGACGGCGGAGCGGCTGTTCGCCTGATCGCGCTGGGGATCGGATGAGGGGTTGCCCGGCGCCTCCCGGTCGAGGCGGGAGGGGCCGGGCGTTTTCAACGGTGGAGTGATGAGGCACGAGTTACTACTGCTGCTGGTCGGCCTGGCGTACGCTTTGATCTTCCGCCTGCTGGCGCTCATCCGGCGGGAGGACTTCTCCTTTCAGTTCGTCATCGAGGCGGTCGTTCTCACGGTCGTAGGGGCTGGGCTCTCCTTTCTAGGTCTTCTGCGCATCGATCCGATCATCTTTGTGTTGCTCCTCTACCTCATCACGATGCGATCGCGGCTGTTGGTGGACCTGGCCAACCTTTTCGCCCGTTCGGGTCGGTTCCGGGCGGCGGAGCAGATCTACGATCTGGCGTCGCGGCTGGGGCCGGACGTGCCCGGGCGGAAGGTCATCGCGATGAACCAGGGAGCAGCCCTGATCCTGGAAGGGCGGCTTGAGGAGGCTATCTCCCTGCTGGAGGGGGTGCTGGCATCCCCGCGCCTCTCTCCCAAGCAGGCCGCGGCCGTTCACTACAACCTGGGAGTGGCCTACCGCAGCCAGGGGGATACCCAACGGTCCGTCCGGCACCTGCGGGCGGCTATTGAGGCCCTCCCTGGATCCGTCTATGCCCGGCACGCCCAGGCGTTGCTGAAGAAGCGGTCCGGCAAAAAATAGGCCCGGGGGAACGGGGAGCGAGCGTCGGCGCTGCCAGGGTGCGGGGGAGGTTCAGCGCCCGTGACACTGGTATAGCGCACCTTCGTTCAGTAAAACGCGCACGGCTCGGGAACCTCACGAGCCGTGCGCGTTTTTGGTCGGGGCGAGCGGATTTGAACCGCTGACCTCACGGACCCGAACCGTGCGCGCTAACCGAACTGCGCTACGCCCCGGCGCGGTCCTATTATAACGGATTTGGCCTTTTTGACAAGGTGATCGGGTCCTGATCTTCGGACACGGGTTCGGACATCCATCATTTTTCACCACGGAGAGGATACGGAGTTTTCTCCCGAGCGTCAAAGCCGGGCTTTCGTCAGGCTTCCCCTGTCCCCAAAAGGGGTAAGAGCTACCGAAGGACGCGCAGCCGCAGCTTTTGGCCGCCGGGGGCGTTACGACCCACGAATCTGTTACGGATTCTCTTCGGCCGTCGTCCACTTGTTGGAAGCGGGCGTTGGGAGTATACTGAGGTCGAGGAGATGCCTATATGCACCGAGAAGCAGGTTCGCTGATGAGTCGCCGATCCTTCCTGGGCCGCCTGGCGATGCTGGCTGGTTGGGGATGGTTGGTACCCTATTTGGCGGCGTGCCGGCAGGTGGTTCCGGAGACCGGATTGGCGACGGTACCGGCGAGCCCGACCACACTCCCCCCGCCGTCACATGCCTCGGCGACGCCCGCCCCTCCGAGTCCGACTCCTGCAGCAACCCCGAAGTCCGAGCCGACGGTCCGGCCGACCGGCGTGCAGGTCGCCTTCGTGAAGACGACGGACCGGGCGGAGGGCGTGCGCCGCGCGCTGGCGTTGCTCGGCATCAATCCGGCGGAGGGGAAGGCCGTACTGTTGAAGCCGAACTTCAACAGCGCCGACCCGGCTCCCGGGTCCACCCACAACGAAGTCCTCCGCACACTGGTCGAGGCTCTGTGGGAGATGGGCGCGCGATCCATCACCGTGGCCGACCGAAGCGGGATGGGGGACACGCGTCGGGTGATGGAGCGGAAGGGGGTGTTCGATCTGGCGGCGGAGTTGGAGTTCGAGGCCGTCGTCCTGGACGATCTGCAGGCAGATGATTGGGTGCCGGTCCAGCCGACCGACAGCCATTGGTCACGGGGTTTCCTCTTCGCCCGACCCATCCTGGAGGCGGACGTTGTGGTGCAAACCTGTTGCCTGAAGACGCATCGGTACGGCGGGCATTTTACGATGTCTCTGAAGAACTCGGTGGGGATGGTGGCCAAGTATGGACCGGACGGCTACAACTATATGCAGGAGCTGCATGGGTCGCCGCACCAGCGAAAAATGATCGCCGAGACCAACGTCGCCTACCAGCCCGCGCTGGTGGTGATGGACGGGGTGGAGGCGTTCGTCAGTGGAGGGCCAGCCCGAGGAGAGCGGGTCGCGGCCGAGGTGGTGCTGGCGGGAACCGATCGGGTTGCGCTGGATGCGGTGGGCGTAGCGATCCTTCGCCTGTTCGGTACGACGCCGGAGGTGGAACAGGGACCGATCTTCGAACAGGAACAGATCGCGCGTGCCGTCACCCTGGGGCTTGGGGTCACCTACCCGGAGGAAATCGAGTTTCTCACCGACGACGCCGAGAGCGCTGCCTACGCCAGACAGGTTAGGGAGATCCTCCTCGCCGCATAGGCCGCTGCTCTCATCCCTCTCTTGGAAGGGTTTTTCCATGGGGACGAGACGGTGAAGAGGGTGTTCACGGATAATATTAAAGAAGATCGTTGACTTTATTTGAGGGATGTGGTACAATTAACGCTAACGATCGTAGAGTTACGGGGAGGGAGCCGTGTTTGAGACCACTGTGTATCTGGACAACGCCGCTGCGACGCGGTTGGACGAGCGCGTGCTCGAAGCGATGAAGCCGTACTTTTTCGACCTCTACGCCGTCGCCACCTCCCAGTTCGGCTACTCCCTGGGCATTGAGGCGCGGGACGCGCTGGATACGGCCCGCCAGCAGATCGCCGCTAGGCTGGGAGCCAATCCGGAGGAGTTCGTCTTCACCTCCGGCAGCACCGAGTCCAGCAACCTGGCGATCAAAGGGGTGGCGCTGGCGCTGGGGGAGAAAAAGGGTCGCCACATCATCATCAGTCCCATTGAGGACTTCCCCGTCCTCCACAGTGCCCGCGCCCTGGAGCGGCGGGGGTTCCGGGTGACCACCGTGCGGGTGGACGAGACGGGCCGCGTCGATCTGGACCATCTGCAGGAGTCCATCACCGACGAGACGATCCTGGTCTCCATCCAGGCGGCCAACCAGGAGATCGGCACCTTGCAGGATGTGAGGGCCATCGCCGAGATCTGCAAGGAGAAAGGGACCCTCTTTCATACCGACGCCACCCACACTTTCCCTCGCGTCCCGCTGGACGTGCGGGAGGTGCCGGTGGACCTGATCACCGTCTCCGCCCACACGATCCACGGCCCTAAGGGGATCGGCGGGCTGTATGTGCGGAAAGGGACCCCCATCCGCAAGTGGATGGACGGGGGGTACCAGGAGTTCGACCTGCGGCCGGGGGTGGAGAACATCCCCGGCGCGGTGGGGTTCGCCAAGGCGGTGGAGTTGATCACGCCGGAGGAGACGGCCCGGCTACGGGCGATGCGGGATCGGCTCCTGGATCGGCTGCTCAACGAGGTTCCGCATACCGTCCTGAACGGTCATCCGATCCACCGTCTCCCACATAACGCCAACGTCTCCTTCCGCTTCGTCGAGGGGGAGTCCCTCCTTCTCCACCTGGATATGCGCGGCTTCGCTGTCAGCACCGGATCGGCCTGCTTCAGCCGGTCGCTGGAGGCCAGCCACGTCATCCTGGGCATCGGCGGCAACCACGAACGGGCCCACGGCTCCGTCCGCTTCACCTTCGGCCGCTATAACAAGGAGGAGGACGTGGATGCGGTGGTGGAAGCGATCAAAGAAGTAGTGGCGGAGTTGAGAAGGATCAGTCCGCTGGGAAAGGAATAATACGCAACGCGTAACACGCGACGGAATTTCGTGTTCCGTGTCTCGTGAGGAGGTAAGGTATGCCACTGCCGTACAGCGCCATCGTGATGGAGCACTTCCGCAACCCCCGCAACGTGGGGCGGATCGAGGACGCCGACGCCAAGGGGGTCGAGGGGAGCCCCGCCTGCGGGGATATGGTCGCTGTTTACCTCAAGGTCGACCCCGAGACCCACGTGATCACCGACATCAAGTTCGAGTCCTACGGATGCGCCTCCAACATCGCCACCGGCTCCATCATCACCGAGTTGGCCAAAGGCAAGACCATTGAGGAGGCCAAGAAACTGACCTGGAAGGACGCGTCGGAAGCACTTGGCGGCCTCCCGCCCATCAAGGTCCACTGCTCCGTCCTCGCCATCGACGGCCTGCGGGCGGCGATCGAAAACTACGAAGAGAAACACGGCCTGGTCAAAGAGCGCAAACCGACCACGGTGGAACTGGTCAAAAAGCGGCTCAAGCGGGTGGTCAATCCGGTGGTCGGGCTGGACATCGTCCGCAGCAACCTGGTCAAGGATGTCGAGGTCAAGGACGGCGTCGTCCGCGTGGTGCTCGACCTGCCGGAGGATCACCAGTTCGCCGCGGCCATCCGGGAGGACATCGTCGACAAACTGGAGCCCCGATGGGATGTGAAAGAGGTGATCGTGGAGTTTACGGAGTAAGGAGGACGGGATGTCGGAGATCGAGGTGGATGTGCGGGATCCCGAGTGTGCAGGGCGGGAGATCCGTGTGGATGTGTGCGGGAAGAACTGCCCGATCCCCCTGGTGGAGACCCGAAAGGCGTTGCGAGAGGCCAGGCCGGGCGACGTGGTGGTCGTCATCGGCACCCACGAGGCCTCCAAGGAGGAGATCCCGATGGCGGTACGAGCCCTGGGACTAAAACTCCTGGGGATCGAGGAGGAGGGGGACGTTTGGACGATCCGCATCCAGCGATAGGGTGCGGGTCGTTTTTTTTGGACGTGTGACGCCTGACGCTTGACGCCCGACGTCGCACAGATGCGGGGAAGGTAACCATGACAGAGCAGAGGGCGGGGGACAGCCTTCCGGGCCGGGTGGTCGTTATCACCGGCGCGACGGGCGGGCTGGGCTCCGCCGTGGTGCGGGAATTCGCCTGGACGGGTGCCCGGTTGGTCCTTGTGGGCCGGTCGCCAGAGCGGTTGAAGCCGCTGGTCGAAGAGGTGAGCCTCCCGGGCGACCGGGTGTTCCCCGTGGCCGCTGACGTGACGCAGGAGGAGGGGGTCGAGCGGCTGGTGGCGGCGGTGCTGGACCGCTGGGGTCGCCTCGACGCGCTCTTGAACACCGTCGGCGGCTGGAGCGGCGGGAAGCCGGTGCAGGAGACCCCCCTGGAGGAGTGGGATCGGATGATCGCGCTGAACCTGCGCTCGGCCTTCCTCCTCTCCCGCGCCGTCCTGCCCCCGATGCTCGAGGCCGGGTGGGGCCGCATCGTCCACGTCGCCTCCAAGACGGCGGTCGCCCCCCGCGCCAAACAGGCCGCCTACGCCGTCTCCAAGATGGGGCTGATCACCCTCGTCGAGGTCATCGCTGCCGAGGTGAAAGGGACCGGCGTCACGGCCAACGTCATCCTCCCCAGCATCATCGACACCCCCGCCAACCGAAGGATGATGCCCAAGGCCGATCCCACCAGGTGGGTTCCACCGGAGCAGATCGCCGCCACGATGCGGTTCCTCTGCTCCGACGATGCCGGGTCGATCAACGGGGCGCGCATCCCGATCTACGGGGCGGTGTAGAATGACGTGTGACGCATGACGTATGACGTTTGACGGATGACGCGTGACGACCAAGGAGGAAGGTGCGATGTCCGAAGAAATCCAGACCTGGTGGAAGTGCTCCAGTTGCGGCTATACGCTCCAGGCGGCCGGTCCCCCAGAGCAGTGCCCCAGTTGTAACGAAAAGTGCGCCTTCATCGACGTGACCTGTTACACCCCCGAGTGCGGCGGGCCCGGCAACATCGACCCTCAGGTGGGCCAGAAGTCGTAGGGGGTGACCGATGGGGCTGATCGAGTTCACTCGCAACTACGATGACCTCAGCACGGAGCGGGGTTTCCAGTTCGAGTTCTACTGCGATCGGTGTGGCAACGGTTACCGGACCCGCTTCGAGCCATTGGCGACGGGGACGATCTCTGAGGCGCTGGACGCGGCGAGCGGTATCCTGGGCGGTCTCTTCGGCCGGGCGGCGGAGGTCGCCGACACGGTCCACTCGGTGGCCTGGGAGAAGGCGCACGACGCGGCGTTCACCCGCGCCGTCGAGGAGGCACGGCCCCATTTCCGCAAGTGTCGTCGGTGCGGCCAGTGGGTGGACGACGACTGCTGGAACGGGCGACGGGGGATGTGCAAGGACTGCGCCCCCGCGCTGGAGGAGGAACTCTCCGCGATCCAGGCGGAGACCGCCGTGGCCGACGCCCGGGAGAAGGCCGAGGAGATCGACTTCGTGGACGCCGCACGCCTCAAGGAGACCATCACCGTGACCTGCCCCCACTGCGGCGCGGCGGTCCCCGGCGGCAAGTTCTGCGCCGAATGCGGGAAGCCGCTACGGACCGAAAAGCATTGTCCCAACTGCGGTGCCAAGGTCCCCGCCACGGCCAAGTTCTGCCCCGAATGCGGGGCGAAGCAGTAGGAGGTCGAATGGAACCCCGAGGGAGTGTGCCCGGTTCGAACGACGAGCATCACGTGATGTTCTACGGTCTCTCCACCTGCGGCTGGTGTAGAAGGACGCGCAGGCTCCTGGAGGAATTGGACGTGGCGTTCGACTTCGTGTACGTCGACCTGGTCCAGGGTGAGGAGCGAGAGAAGGCGCTGGAGCAGGTGGGCCGGTGGAATCCCGCGACTTCATTTCCGACCCTCGTCATCAATGGCGAGCGGGCGGTGATCGGCTACCGACCGGGTGAGATCAAGGAGGCGCTGGGGCTATGAGCGAGGGGATCGCGGTATCGCGGGGGGAAGTGGAGGCGCTTTACGAGCGGTTGCACCGGGAGGCGGAGGCCGCAGGTTATCATCTCAACCCCGACCGCGAGTTCGTCTTCGAACTGATCGAGGGGCTGTTGGTCAACGAAAAACGGTACGGCTACTGGGCCTGCCCCTGCCGGCTGGCGACCGGGGTCAGGGAGGAGGATCTGGACATCATCTGTCCCTGCGACTACCGGGACGCCGACCTGATCGAGTGGGGGGCCTGCTACTGTGCCCTCTACGTCTCCGACGAGGTACTGCGCGGCGAGCGGGAGGTCCAGCCAGTGCCAGAGCGCCGCCCGCCGAAGGGGCAACGTCCTCAAGATAAGCCCACCCGCGCCCCTGCACACCCCGGCGCCGAACCGCCCCTTCCGGTCTGGCGGTGCCGCGTCTGCGGCTACCTCTGTGCCCGCGAACAGCCTCCCGCCGTCTGCCCCATCTGCAAGGCGAAGCGGGAGCGGTTCGAGCGGTTCTGGTGAGATCAACCACAGAGGCGCGGAGGACGCAGTGGACCCTCTGTGTCTCCGTGGTGAGAAATGGGGGGGTACGATGAGGACTTGGGCCTGGCAAGCCGTTGTCTGGACAGGACTCATCCTGCTGTTCGTCACCGGCTGCGCGGGGCCTGGGCAGCCTCCGGAGGCGAGCCCAACCACCGAGGTAGCACTGCCGACCGAGGCGGTGCAACCCACCGAGGCGGCACCGACCCCCGAAGAGGTGCAGCCGACCGAGGAGGTTCAGCCCCCCGAGGAGGCGCAGCCGACTGAGGAAGGAGGGGAAGCGATGGCCTTCGAGTTGACGAGCCCAGCGTTTGCCTACGGTGATCCGATCCCCCGTCGCTACACCTGCGACGGGGAGGACGTCTCTCCGCCGCTGGAGTGGACCGATCCGCCGGAGGGCACGGTCAGCTTCGCGCTCATTATGGACGACCCGGACGCGCCGATGGGGACCTGGGACCACTGGGTGCTGTTCGACATCCCGGCCGACGTCCGCTCCCTCCCCGAGGGGGTCCCTCCCGACGCCGACCCGCCCCAGGGCGGCCGCCACGGAAAGAACAGTTGGCGGCGGTTGGGGTACGGCGGACCCTGCCCGCCCGGCGGCACGCACCGTTACTTCTTCCGCCTCTACGCCCTGGATACGACCCTCGACCTCCCCAGCGGGGCCACCAAAGGGGACGTCCTGCAGGCGATGGAGGGCCACATGCTGGGCCAGGCGGAACTGATGGGCACCTACGGCCGGTAGCGGCGTAAGACCAACCACAGGGACACAGAGGGCACGGAGGAACGCACTATTGTGCTAAGGAACTCTGGGCCCTGTGGTGAAACTGCGTAGGTCCCGCCGCTAAGTTCTCAATCCACCGGCTCTCCGGTCTCCGGATCCCACCCGAACTCGGCGTAGGCCCCGGCGAGGAGCCGGTCCACGTCCGGGACGGTGCCCTCGGTCCCTCCCTCCGCCAGCGGTCGCATCAGCAGGTCGGGCAGCCGGTCGTTCTCGCGGGTGAGGCCCCGGCGGAGGTTCAGCCGTCGTTTCAGGGTGACGATCCTCTTGCCCAGCCGCAGCAGGTCCTCCGGCTCCAGGCCCCATCCGGTGACCGCGTTGAGCGCCCGCAGCACTCGTTCCACGCCAGGGTTCTGGAACTGGCAGAGGATCATTCCGTTGTAGAGGTTGCGCCACGCCTGCTGTCGGGCGGCGATGCGGCCCTTCTCCTCGGAGTCGTCGAACCGATCCCCGGGGATGATCCCCAGTTCCACCGGCGGCCCCTGTCCGGTGTCCACCCCGTACATATCGCCCTGCATATGGCACGCCCCGCGGGGCGAGAGGGCATAGGTCACCGCCATCCCGACGAAGGCGCGGGGGTCGTGCATCGGTACCTCCAGCCGGTTGACCACGACCGCCAGTTCCGGCACGCCGAACCTCTCCGCCAGCGCCGCGCTCCCCTCCGCCAGCAGGTCGCCGAACCCCTCCCGGCGGGCGATCATCTCGATGAGGCGGTGGATCACCGCTGCATCGCCGTAGCGGATCTCGATGCCGTCGGTGTCGGCTGAGGTAAGGACCCCCCGCTCGAACATCTCACAGGCCAGCCCGATGGTGCAGCCGGTGCTGATGGTGTCCAGCCCGTACAGGTTGCACAGGTGGCCCGCGTAGATCACCGCCTCCAGGTCGTCGATCATCAGCAGGCTCCCCAGCGCGCCCAGGGTCTCGTACTCGGGGCCGTCCGCCTTCTCCAGTCCGTAGGACGGGGCGCGGGTCTCCCGGCCGCAGGCGATGGGGCAGCGGTAGCAGGCGGTGCTCTGCGTCAGGTACCGGTCGGCCAGGAGGACGCCGGAGAGGTTGCTGGCCGGCTCCCATTCCCCTTGCTGGTAGTACCGGATGGGGAGGTCGCCGTACATCAGCGCCATATCGACGTACCCGGCGGTCCCGGCCAGCCGCAGCGCCATCGCCGCCATATCCTCGTCGACGTTGGCGTTGATCTCCCGCACCACCGCTTTGAGACCGTCGGGGTCGGCTACGGGGACCTTCGCCGTGCCGCGCAGGGCTATCGCCTTGAGGTTCTTGGCCCCCATCACCGCCCCCATCCCGGTCCGACCGGCGGCCCGGCCGTGGTCGTTCATCACGGCGGCGAACCTGACCCCGTGCTCCCCCGCCGGGCCGATGCAGAGGACGCGGGCCTTCGGCTCGTTCAAGGCCGCCCGCACCCGCTCCTGGGTCTCGTAGGCGTCCAGCCCCCACAGGTCGGCCGCGTCGTGGAGTTCGGCCCGGCCCTCGACGATGGAGAGCCAGACGGGGTGGTCGGCCTGGCCGGTGATGACGACCCCGTCGTACCCAGCGAAGCGAAGTTCCGGGCCGACGAAGCCGCCGGTGTTCGATTCGCCCCAGATGGATGTGAGCGGCGAGAGGGCGCAGACGGAGAGCCGCCCCGCCGAGGGCATCGGCGTGCCGACCAGCGGGCCGGTCATCAGGACCAGAGGGTTCTCCGGCCCCAGCGGGTCGGTGTCGCCGTCCACCATCTCGTAGAGGATGCGCGCCGCCAGCCCGCTCCCGCCGACGTACTTCCGTGCCCATTCCTCGTTCAACGGCTCGTCCCACACCCGCCGTTCGGTCAGATCGACCCGGAGCAACCGACCCATATAGCCGTTCATCACGAAGGTTCCTCCTATTGGCACATTTTTGTCTGGATGAATAAGAAAACCCTCAAGAAGAACTTATTGACTTCACTCCGAGATATGTTATAATCATAAACGAACCACCGAAAGCGCGAATGCGCCGTAGGTGGTGGTTTAAAGCGGCCCGAAGGGCCGCTTTAGTTTTTGGGGTGGAATACCACGCCATAGGGATCGCTACGCGAGGCTTGCAGATTCAGGCTTGGCTTCAATCGATCCATCCATCCCTCAACCTCTTTGGGCCTCACGAGCGCGCGCAATCGCCTGGGATAGGCGCCTATTCCCGTGACGGTAACGCTGTATAAGTAGATCACGAACGACACGACATCGGCCATCTGGATGAAGTAAGATTCTTTGGAGTCCTTTGGTAAAGGATCTTCTATTAACGATTGAATTTCCCTCCGATACCTCGATGGGGAGAACTTCGAAGGTATAAAGTTGATCCTCTGGATTCTCCGCGAGGTCTTGCGCATCTTACCCACTCTACCAGGATCGGTGATGATCATGGACTTTGCCTCAGGGTTCGCTGCGGGGTTAAGGTCATTCTCCACGCGCTGAATTGAATAAGTGAGTGCCGTGTCAAGCACGTCATAGTCTGGCTTGCGTATTCTTGGTTTCACAATAACCACATTGATGATCCTTACATCCAGGTTTCCGATCAGATCACAAAAGAGGCCAACGATGTGTTTCCGGTGACTGTCCTCTATCCCTAATTCGCGGTACGGGTTTTTGTTGAGGAGGAAATGCTTTGTGTGCATCTCCATTCGTACGGGCAACCCGAAAGACTCCTTGAGCCCCCTGCGGAAGTCCCTGATTGCCTCCAAACAGTCCTTCCAGTTTAAGTAATGCACGTAAACTGCGGATAATACGAAGAACTGGGAAGAATATCTGGGGAAGCCATCGTCGCCAGATTCATCGTAATACGCTATCTGCATTGTTCACCTCTGCGACGCTGATCCTCTGATGAATCTTTCTCTCTATTTGGTGCCCCAGGATTCTTTTTTTACCCCTCCTCAGAAGTTCACTACCCGCCCCTCGTAGGCGCAAATGAACAACTGGCGCAGTTCGTCATAGGAGGGGGAACGGGCGACGGTGACCATCTGGGTGTCGTTGAAGGCATCGTCCACCAGTTTGTCCAGTTGACCGTCGAACGACTCCCGGTCGATGCCGGCCTCGGCGAGGGAGAGGGGGTTGCCGATCCGTCGGATGAGGTCGCGCAGGCCCTGGGCCAGGGCGCGGGCGGCGGGTTCGCCCTCTCCGTCGGTCAGGCCGAGCAGCCGGGCCAGTTCGGCGAACCGGTCGGGGGCCTCCCGGGCGACGAACTCGACGGTGTAGGGGAGGAAGAGCCCCACCGCGCGGCCGTGGGGGACGTGGAAGACAGCGCCCAGCACGTGGCCCATCGCGTGGGCGATGGAGGCCATACTGTTGCCGAACCCCAGCCCGGCACAGGTGGCCGCGTTGTGCATCCGCTCCCGCGCCTCCATATCCGACCCGTCCTCCACGGCCCGGGGGAGGTACTGGAAGACGATCCGGGCCGCCTGGAGGCACAGCCCGTCGGTCAGGTCGGTGTGCCAGGTGCAGGTGAACCCCTCAACGGCGTGGGTCAGCGCGTCCAGCCCCGTGTCGGCGGTCAGACGGGGCGGCATCCCGGCTGCCATCACCGGATCGACCACAGCGATGTCGGCCACGTTCTCCCGGTTGCCCAGCCCCATCTTCCGTTGCTCGACCGGGTCGGTGAGGACGATGGCCCAGGTGACCTCCGCGCCGGTCCCGCTGGTGGTGGGGACCGTGATGAGGCGGGCCTTCTGGCGCAGGCCCAGCGGGACGAAGGGGTTGATCTCCGCCGGCTCCAGGTCGGGCCGCTCGTAGAGGATCCAGACCGCCTTGGCCGCGTCCATCGCCGATCCCCCGCCCAGCCCGACGATCCAATCCGGCTCCACCTCGCGGGCGACCTCGGCTCCCTTCTTCACCGTCGGCACGCTGGGATCCGGCTCCACCTCGGCGAAGATGTGCGCTTCGATCCCGGCCCGCTTCAGGTGGGAGACCACCCGCTCCACCAGTCCCAATTCGACCAGGGTGGCATCCGTTACGATGAGGGCGCGCTCGCCCTGGATCTCGTCCAGCGCGTCCAGCGCCCCCTCGCCAAACACCACCTGAGGAGAGACGAAGTACCACATCTGTTCTGCCCCCCGCTTCCCTGTCTCCTCGCTTCCTCAAGCCGTTCAGTCCCCAAAATCGGTCGGGATCTTGGCGCAGCAGGAGACGATCTCTTTCGCGGCCTTAGGGTACCGCATAATCTTCATCATATTGCCCTTCAGTTTCAACTTGCGGGTCATCATCCCCTGGATGGGGTCCAGTTTCCCCTCGATGACCTGGCGCCAGGTGCTGAAGGGGGCGCTGATGACGAACTCCGCTTCCCGCTCGTCGGGGCTGGCGACCATCGCCGCGTCCGGGCTCTTGCCGTGGTAGAGGCCGAGGAACAGGTAGGCGGTCTCCGGGTACGCCTCGTCCGGTTCGACGATGAAGATGAAGTCCCCTTCCCAGTCCTTCGCCGACCGTTCATACGCCTCGCTCTCGTTCAGCAACCGGCTCAGCTCCTTGATCCACTCGTCGGACGGGAACTTGATGGCCATCCTTTTCCTCCTCGTGGTCACTTTGGGTTGGTCTTACCAATCAGCACTTCCCGCTCTGGCCGACCCGCCTCGTCGTTCCAACGGAGGAGGTCAGCCTCGTAGTCGTCTCCTTGCTTAACCAGTCGAAGAAAAGTGAACTCCACCTCCGCGCCCAGCGTCCGCAACCTCCGCTCTCCTTCGGCGAAGCGGGGGGTCCAAGAGCCGGTGTTCAGGTAATAGACGTGTCGGCCGTCCTCCCGTCGCTCCACCAGTCGGACGTTGGGCTGATGATCGTGGCCGAAGACGTAGAACCGGAGGTCGGGATCGATCTCCCTCAGGTGGGTATGAAGCCGTTGGGCAGCCTCCCACAGGAACGGTCCTTCCCCCCGGCTGGCCACCCTGCGGCGAACGGCTCGGTAGAGGAGGGGAGGGAGGAGCCAGAGGAGCAGTTTGACCAGCAGTTGGACCGCCGGCCCGACCGTAGCGAGCAGGAATCCGGCGGGGACCAGTGAGGCCATCAGTGGGGCGATCAGCAGGTACCACGTGCCAAGGAGGCCAAGGGTCAGCCCACCCAGAAGGACCAGAAGCAGCCCCTTCAGGAGGTGCCCCGTCGGGCTGAAGAGGAACCAGGCCAGGAACCTGCGGGCCAGGAGCGGGGTCGCTCCCTCCTGATGGATCACCCGCACCGTCTCCGGTTCCAGGCCGACCTCCTCCGCGTACCGGGCAAGATCCTTCTCTGTGGGGCCGGGGTCCCCAGCCTGGCCTGCCCGCCAGAGCCGTCGAGCCATCCGCAGGAAGTCGCCAGCGTGCCGGAGCAGGAGCCCCAGCATCTCCACCGGATAGCGGCGGAGCAACTCCAGAAGGACCACCCCGTGCGCCCCTCGGTTCTCCCACTCCGGGAATCGGTCCTCCAGGTGGTTGTGGAAGCAGATCACGCCCAGGCTGCCCACCGGCGGGTTCAGGTACCCTTCGTCGTTGGGAAGGAGGGGACGGATGGGGTTGGTGCAAGCGTTGAGCGGTTCATACTGGTTCCCGTGCTCGGTGTAGAAGACCCCTCGGCGGTAGTAAAACCAGCCGGGCTGGAAGCGGATCCGGTCCAAAAACCCTTTGGGCAGCGGCACATTCCCTCTTAGGCCAAAGGCAGCCGGATACTCTCGAGCGAGGTACTCCCGGATCCGCGCCTGCACCAGAGGCCAGAAGAGTTCCAGATCGTGGTTCCCTCGGAGGAAGACCACCCGGTGACCTCGGCCGACGAACCAGGCCAGGGCCCGGAAGAAGAGGGGATGGCCTTGATAGATGGACTCCATCCGGTCCGCACTTCGCTCCGGCGTGGGGAGGAAGCCGTACCGGCGTTCGAACGGTTCGTCGTGGCGGGGCTCGG
>Ga0209426_1001128_pt1 | contig 18896 bp, 16 predicted proteins | sample Deesub1362B_J571_FD_187697 | JGI IMG/M metagenome (GOLD analysis project Ga0209426, IMG submission 187697) | Deep oceanic, basalt-hosted subsurface ecosystem from Juan de Fuca Ridge flank, Pacific Ocean, CORK Borehole 1362B_J2.571 (SPAdes)... ...
CACTGTCCGCGAGGCCCCCCTCAGTCACTTCGTGACAGCTCCCCCGCACCGCAGGGGAGCATCTCTTCCCCCTCCCCCTACCGCTCCGCCCCGTGGGCGTAGACGCCCAGCATGGTCCCGACGAAGCCGCCGGCGACCTTGGTCGATAGGGTCGTGGCGTCGGCGTCGGCCGACAGGGTTTCCCAGCGGCCGGGCGCGGCGGCGTAGGCGAAGTCGGCCTTGCCGCCCCGGATGCGGATGCGCAGGTCCAGAGGCTGGCCGGATTTGAGGGAAACCGGCTTTTTCGCCACCACGACGCCATCGACAGGATCGCCCTTGCCAGCCCGCTTCTCGACCCGCGCCCAGGTCTTGCCGCCGTCGCGAACCAGGCCGACGAACCAGTAGAAATCGTCGTTCTGCACGGCCACCAGCCCGGCCTTGTCGCCGTCGGCGCGGGGCGTGAAGCGCACGGTGGTCGAGACGCTGGCGTTCATGTGCTGCTGGCGGCGCGCCCAGACCGACGGCTGGTCGTGGTCGCCGATCCTGGCCGCCCGCGCCCGCACGGTCAGCGCCCCGCCCTTCACCGACCACCAGCGTTCGGTCGGGATGCGCATGGTCATCCAGCCCTTCGGCAGCTCGGGCCCGGCGAAGGTCTCGGCCGCCGTGAACGGGCCCGCGTTCGGCGCCGCCTTCATCGCCGGCGGCTTCGGCGCGGCGTGGACGTAGGGGATGGCCTGGCCCCTCGGCAGGATCACCGGCCAGCCGTCCTTCCAGTCGACCGGCAGCAGGAACGTCTCGCGGCCGGTGTTGTAGAGGTCGTCGCCATACGGCCGCACGGCCAGGAAGGTCGCCCACCACTGGCCGTCGGGCGTGTCGACCAGGTCGGCGTGACCGGCCGAGGTGATCGGCAGGGGGCGGTCCCTGGGCAGATCGCGCTGGGTCAGGATCGGGTTATCCGCATACGGAACGTATGGCCCGGTCACCGCCTTGGCGCGCAGCACGACCTGGCTGTGGCCCTCGGCCGTGCCGCCCTCGGCGGCGATCAGATAGTACCAGCCGTCCTTCTTGAGGATGTGCGGCCCCTCGGGCCAGATCGGCTTGGCGGCCGGATTGACGCCCTTGTCCAGCAGCACCGAACGCGGGCCGACCGTCTTCCTGGCCTGGAGGTCGTATTCCTGGATCCAGATGGCGCGGTGGCCGGGATACTCGGCCTTCTCCGGCGGCTCGTCGTTGTTGACGATCCAGGCCTTGCCGTCGTCGTCGAAGAAGATCGAGCTGTCGATGCCGCCCACCTCGGGCAGCCACACCGGGTCGGACCATGGCCCCTTGGGGTCCTTGGCGGTGATCAGGAAGTTGCCGCCGCAGTCGACGCAGGTGTTGAGGATGTAGAACAGCCCGTCGTGATAGGTGATCGCCGGGGCGAACACGGCGCGCGACAGGCCTAGGCGCTTGAAGTCCAGCATCCCCGGCCGGTCCAGCGCGTTGCCGATCTGCGTCCAGTGGACGAGGTCGGTCGAGTGATAGATCGGCAGGCCGGGGAACCAGGCGAAGGTCGAGTTGACCAGGTAATAGTCCTTGCCCGCCCGGGTGATCGACGGGTCGGGGTGGAAGCCCTGCAGGATCGGATTGCGGTACTGCCCCGGCGCGGCCTTGACGACGTCCGAGGGGTCCGAGCCGCTGTAGACGAAGTGGCTGAAGCGGGCGGTGTTGGGCGCGGCGGCGAGGGCCGCGGCCAGGATGACGCCGATCATGTCGAACTCCTGTGAACGCTGGTCGAGACGCGAGGTGACGGCGGGGGCGCGATCCGACTATGGTTCCGGCCCGAGGAACGCCAGGAAGACCCTTGACCGCCGATCCCCAAGCGCCCGTCAAACGCGGCCCCGGCCGCCCCCGCGATCCCGAGGTCGAGCGGCGGATGAAGCGCGCGGCGCTGGAGACCCTGGCCGAGCACGGCTTTTCCGGCCTGACCCTGGAGCGGATCTGCGAACGGGCCGGCGCCCCGCGCGCCACCTTCTACCGCCGCTGGGCGACGCCGATCGAGGCGGTCGCCGAGGCCTTCGACGACGCGTTCCACTTTCCCGAGCTGCCCGACACTGGCGACGTGGTGAAGGACCTGGTGATCCTGGGCCAGGCCATCCTGTCGCTCTATGGCGACCCGGTCATGGGGCCGTGCATGAGCTTCCTGATGGCCGAGAGCCGCGTGCGGCCCGAACTGGTGGACCGCCACCGCCACGACTTCCCGCGCCGGCGGGCCTATAACCGCTCGGTCGTCGAGCGAGCCATGGCGCGCGGCGAGATCGCCGCCGACATCGACCCCGACCTGATCATCGACGTGATCAGCGGCCTGGCCCTGAACAACCAGGCCACCGGCCGCCCGGTGACCGTCGAGATGCTGGAGTTCGTGGTGCGACGGCTGCTGAACAAGCCGGCCTGACCGCCGCGCGCGACGCGCGAAAAGGCGCGCCCGGGGGGGCGCCAGGGGGTGCGGAAGTCCGCCGCTGGCGCGTCGTAGAGAAGAGACGCTGTTCCCGTCCGGGAACGAGCCTTGGAAGACAGCGCAATTCGGGGAAGGCCCATGAAGAAGACCCTCATCGTCACCGCGGCCCTGGCCGCCTTCGCCACCTCGGCCCTCGGCGCGCCGCTGAACGTGCTGGCGACCAAGACGGCGATCGACGCCCAGCTGGACCGTGACTATCCGGCGCTCGACGCGCTCTACAAGGACATCCACAGCCATCCGGAACTGGGCTTCCAGGAGGTGGAGACCGCCAAGAAGCTGGCCGCCCAGATGCGGGCCCTGGGCTTCACCGTCACCGAGGGCGTCGGCAAGACCGGCGTCGTGGCCGTGCTGAAGAACGGCGACGGCCCCAAGGTGCTGATCCGCACCGAGCTGGACGCCCTGCCGATGCAGGAAAAGACCGGCCTGCCCTATGCCAGCACGGCGACGGCGATGTGGAACGGCGAGAAGGTCTTCGTCGACCATTCGTGCGGCCACGACATCCACATGGCCGCCTGGATCGGGACGGCCCGCCAGATGGTCGCCCGCAAGGCCCAGTGGAAGGGCACGCTGGTCTTCGTGGCCCAGCCCTCGGAAGAGACGGTCAGCGGCGCCAAGGCCATGCTGGCGGACGGCTTCATCGACCGGTTCGGCAAGCCCGACTACGGCTTCGCCCTGCACGTCGGCCCGGGCACGGCCGGCGAGGTCTATTACAAGCCTGGCGTCCTGACATCGACCTCGGACGCCCTGGACGTGACCTTCAACGGACGCGGCGCGCACGGCTCGATGCCGGCAGCCTCGATCGACCCGGTGATGATGGCGGCCCGCTTCACCGTGGACGTCCAGAGCGTGATCAGCCGCGAGAAGGACCCGGCCGCGTTCGGCGTCGTCACCGTCGGCTCGATCCAGGCCGGCAGCGCCGGCAACATCATTCCGGACAAGGCCAAGGTGCGCGGCACGATCCGCACCCAGGACGCCGCCGTCCGCGACAAGATCCTGGCCGGGGTCGAGCGCACCGTCAAAGGCGTCACCGAGATGGCCGGCGCCCCGCCGGCGGACCTGACCATCACCCCCGGCGGCAAGGCGGTGATCAACGACCAGGCCCTGACCGACCGCACGGCGGCGGTGTTCAAGACCGCCTTCGGGTCGCGCGCCGTCCTGACGCCCCAGCCCGGCTCGGCCTCGGAGGACTATTCGGAATTCATCATCGCCGGCGTGCCGTCCGTCTATTTCAGCATCGGCGGCTACGATCCGGCGGTGATCGCCAAGGCCAAGGCCGAGGGCAAGGTCCTGCCGGTCAACCACTCGCCCTATTTCGCGCCGGTCCCCGAGCCCAGCATCCGCACCGGCGTCGAGGCCATGACCCTGGCGGTCATGAACGTGATGGCCAAATAGGCCCCGGCGCCGGGGAGGCCTCCGCCCTCCCCGGTCGCCCGGCCGCGAACGGCGGGCTGGCATCGCCTAGCCGCCCTGGCCCGGCGCGAACGGAAACACGAGGCTTTCGTAGTATTCCAGCGACTTGGCCGGCGGCTTTTCGCCGGGCGGCAGCGGACGCTTGGAGAAGGTCTGGAACCAGGCGATCGAGGCGTCGCGCCACCACAGGGCCTCGTCGCGCTGGATCTTCAGATAGTCGGCGACCTCGGCGTGGCGGCGGGCGTCGACATAGGGCGCCAGCGTCGCCCAGGTGCGGTTCATGCCGTCCACATAGGCCACGCCGGCCGAGTAGCGCCTGACCATCCCGTCCCACAGGGTGTCGCCGGACTTCAGCCGGTAGTCCCAGGGCAGGTGGTGGAACCACAGCAGGTTCTTCTCATCGACGCACTGGAGGTCGGCGAAGCAGGCGCCGACGGCCGGGGCGTACTGGGCCGTGGCGTTGCTGCCGGTCGGGGTGCGGTCGAAGCCGACGCCGTCCGGCCCGGCCTTGGCGTAGTAGACGCTGGTCCAGTCCGCGCGCGGGCCGCCGCTGACCCACGGACCGGGGCCATAGTGTCCGTCGCGGCCCATCTGGTGGTGCAGGCCCAACGGGGTCATGTAGTCGACCGCCGCCTCGCGCGAGCCCATCATCATCGCGACCACCGGCTTCACCAGGCGCGGGTCGTTGCCGAAGGTCATCCGCGTCCAGTCCTCGGCGATCGCCCGCGACGAGGCCTCCGGATCCCAGGCCAGACGGCCGAAGACGTACCAGTTGGCCTGGTCGAACTGCGAGCCCGACCAGTTGCGGTCGCTGCCGATATTGGCCACGCCCGCCATCACCGTCAGCTTGCGCCCGTCCAGCTGGCCGTCGATCACCTTGGCCACGGTCGAGCCCTTGCCTTCGGCCAGGGTGTCCGACTTCAGGGTCTCCTCGTAGAGCGGCCCCAGATAGACGAGGTGGGTCGAGAACCCGAGGTATTCCTTGGTGATCTGGAACTCCATGCCAAGGTTCGACTTGGGCATGGCGCCGAACAGCGGGTGGAACGGCTCGCGCGGCTGGAAGTCGATGGCGCCGTTCTTGACCTGGATGACCACGTTGTCGCGGAACTGGCCGTCGAACGGCTTGAACTCAGAATAGCCCTGCTTGGCCCGGTCATCGGGCTGCTGGTGCGAATAGACGAAGGCCCGCCAGATCACGACGCCGCCGTGCGGTCCGACCGCGTCGGCCAGCATGTTGGCCCCGTCGACATGGGTGCGGCCATAGTCCTGCGGTCCCGGCTGGCCCTCCGAATTGGCCTTCACCAGGAAGCCGCCGAAGTCGGGAATGGCCTTGTAGAGCTCGTCGGCCTTGGCCTTCCAGAACGCCGCCACGGCGGGGTCCAGCGGGTCGGCGGACTTCAGCCCGCCGATCTCGATCGGCGCCGACCATCGGGCCGACAGATAGACCTTGATCCCGTAGGGCCGCAGCGTGTCGGCCACGGCGGCGGCCTTGGCGATATAGGGCGCGGTCAGGCTGTCGGCCTTGGCGTTGACGTTGTTCAGCACCGCGCCGTTGATCCCGATCGAGGCGTTGGCGCGGGCGTAGTCGACAAGGCGGGGGTCGACGTGGCCGGGCAGCCGCCACCAGTCGAAGATCGACTGGCCGGCATAGCCGCGCTCGACCGTGCGGTTCAGATTGTCCCAGTGGTTCAGCATCCGCAGCTTCACCTTGGGCGCGGACGCGATGTCCAGCTTGTCCACGCCCTGGCGGGTCTGGATCAGGGAGAGATAGCGGAACACGCCGTAGAGCACGCCGACGTCGCGGTTGGCGGCGATCACCGTGGTCGTCCTGCCGTTCACGGTCAGGGTGCGGATCCGGTAGCCTTCGTCGCCCAGGGCGGCGTCGGCGCCGTCGGCCTTCAGCAGGATCACCCCGTCGCGCGATCCGGCGGCGGCGCTGGCGGGCTTGCCGACCAGGCCGGTGAGACCGCGCTCCAGCTCGGCCCGGGCGACCTTCATCGTCGGGGTGTCGCGGGTGGGCGCGATGGCGGCGGCGCGGGCCGCGTAGGCCGCGCGGACCGAGGCCTCGACCGGCTTGTAGCGCAGCCACAGGTCATAGCCGTCCTCGGCCCGGGCGGCCGGGGCGACGACGAGCGCTAAGCCGAGGATCAGGGCCAGCAGACGCATCCGTTTCACTCCCGCTTCATGTCCGATCGTCCGGGGCGAAGACGGGATCCAGCGTGCTGGACCACCACCCTCGATCCGGGTCCCGGCCTTGGTCGGGAGGATCGGCTTCTTGACTTGCGGACCCTCGGCGGCGCCGGCTTCGCGGTCGTCCCGAAGGTCGTCACGGCTAGTCTTAGAGGTCTGACCACGTCATTGACAACCTTTATGGTACCGGTACATCGGCGTTGCCGGGCTGGAAATTCAGGGGATCCAGCGGCGGCGCGGTCTGACCTCCTGGCCAAGACCCGCGAGAAAACAGACCGGCCGGCGCGGGGCTCGTGGTAAAGGTCGCCAACCGCCACCCAAGCCAGCGTCTCAGTTCTCCGCCGACCATGTCAGACACCGTCAAGCTCTACCGCAAGATCGCCGACGCCGTGGCCGAGTCCATCGAGTCCGGACAGTACGCGATCGGCGACCGCCTGCCGACCGAGCGCGAGCTGGCCGAGCACTTCGGCGTCTCCCGCCCCACCCTGCGCGAGGCGATGATCGCGCTGGAGATGCTGGGCATGATCGAGGCGCGCCACGGCCTGGGCATCTATGTCACCGCCACCGCTCGCCCCGTCGCCCCCAGCGCCGAGATCGACTTCGAGATCGGGGCCTTCGAGCTGATCGAGGCCCGCCGCCTGTTCGAGGGCGAGGCCGCCGCCCTGGCCGCCACCTCGATCGGCGACGAACAGATCGCCGCGCTGGAGGACCTGCTCCGCAAGATGCACGACGAGGAGGAGATCCGGGGCGAGGACGCCGACCGCGAGTTCCACCTGACTATCGCCCGCGCCACCGGCAACGGCGCGATCATCGCCACGATCGAGAACCTGTGGGACTGGCGCAACCGCTCGCCGCTGGCGCGGAACATCCTGGCCCGCGCGCGGGGCCTGGGCCTCGAACCCCGCATCGCCGAGCACCGCCGCGTGGTCGAGGCGCTGAAGGCCCGCGATCCGGCCACCGCGCGCCTGGCCATGCGCGACCACCTGGAACGGGTCATCGACCACCTGCTGCACGCGACCGAGACCGAGGCCGTGCAACGGGCGAAACAGGAAACCAAGGCGCGGCGCGACACGATCGCCAAGCGGGTGGCGATTTAGGTCGCCCCGACGCCGCGCGGGCTCCCCTCCTCCCTGCTAGGGGAGGTGGATCGATGCGGATACGCAGCGAGACGGAGGGGTCCAGCGCCACGTCGCGTGGCGCCTGCGCAGGCCCCCTCCACCGCCTTCGGCGGTCCCCCTCCCCCAAGAGGGGGAGGAGAGGTGACGCCCGCGCCATCCCATGCCACCACTCCGCCATGCCGAAGTTCCCGCCGCTCAAGCCCGACTCCGACCAGATGCTGCATCTCGACGCCCTGCGCATCGTCGGGGCGGTGATGATCGTGGTGTTTCACTTCAACCGGTTCATCGACCTGGACGGCCGCTGGCGGGTCGCCGACGACGCGATCAAGGCCTACTCGCTGATCGTCGACCTGTTCTTCCTGATCTCGGGCTATGTGATGGCCGCGATCTATGCCGGGCGGCTGACCAGCTGGGGCCGGTATCGCGACTTTCTCCAGAAGCGGGTCGCGCGGCTGGGGCCGCTGCACTGGGCGACCCTGCTGGCGTTCGTGGTCATCGCGGCGCTGGGCTGGACGGGCGTGATCAACGAGCGCGACCCTTCGCGCTATGACGTGACCTGCATCCCTCAGAACATCCTGTTCATCCACGCCTGGGGGACCTGCAAGGCCCAGACCTGGAACTTCGTCAGCTGGGCGATCAGCGCCGAGATGGGCCTGTACGTCGCCCTGCCCCTGCTGTTCGTGATCACCGCCAGAGGCCCCTGGATCACCGCCGGCGCGGCGGTTGGAAGCCTCATCCTGCTGCTGTGGATCTCGCGGACCGGCGAGACCTTCTCGCAGTGGACCTACGACTTCGGCGTCGCCCGCGCGGTTCCGGGCTTCCTGCTGGGCATGTGGGCTTTCCAGGTCAGGGGCGCGCTGGCGCGGCTGCCGCTGGCCCGTGTCGCGATGTGGGGGCTGCTGGCGGTCTTCGCGGTCGCCGGCGCGTTTCACGTTCCGCGCACGGCCCTGCTGTTTCTCGTCTACGCCGTGGGCCTGGCCGGGGTCGCGGCCGACGCGCGCGGCGTTCAGGGCGGGGTCAGCCAGGCCCTGGCGCCCTGGGCGCAGCTGTCCTTCAGCCTCTATCTGCTGCACCCGCTGGCGCTGAAGATCGCGCTGAACTGGGTGGGCTTCGGCGCCTGGGGCCTGACCGGCGACGCCATGCGGCTGTGGTGCCTGCTGTGGGTGATCCTGCTGTTCCCGATCGCCTATGCGTCGCTGGTGCTGTTCGAGCGCCCGGCGCGGGATCGGCTGGCGACGTGGGGGAAGCACTGAGCGCCCCCTCCGTCACGATGCTTAGCATCGCGACACCTCCCCCGTTTCACGGGTGAGGAGGAGACGGTTCATCCTCCCCCGCTCGCGGGGGAGGTGGATCGGCGCGGATACGCGGCGAGACGGAGGGGGCGCTTCAGCCCGATATTCCCTCCACCCAAGCCGGCAGCTCGCTGATGCCGCCCAGCTCGGCATAGCGCGCGTGGCCGACCGGGGCCTCGGCCGCTTCGTGGGCCCAGACCAGCGGGTATGGGATCAGGGCGCCCCAGCAGCCGGCTTCGAGGGCTGGCAGGATGTCGGACCTCATCGAGTTGCCGGCCATCACCGCCTGGCCCGCCCCCGTGCCGTGGCGATCGAAGACCCGGCGATAGGTGTCGGCGTCCTTCTCGGACACGATCTCGACGGCCACGAAATAGTCGCCCAGGCCCGACGAGGCCAGTTTCTGCTCCTGGTGCAGCAGGTCGCCCTTGGTGACGAGGACCAAGCGGTAACGCTCCGACAGCGCGGCCAGCGCCGTCTCGACGCCCGGCAGCGGCTCGATCGGCTCGGTCAGCATCTCGCGGCCGACGGCCAGGATCTCGCGGATCACGCGGGTGTCGACGGCCCCGTCGGTGACCTCCAGCGCCGTCTCGATCATCGACAGGGTGAAGCCCTTGGCCCCGTAGCCATAGACCCGCAGGTTGCGCTTCTCGACGGCGACCAGCTGGGCCTCGATCTTCTCGGCCTCGCCGTGGTCGGACAGCAGGTCCACGAAGCGGGCGTGGGAGAGGCGGAACTTGCTCTCGCAGTGCCAGAGCGTGTCGTCGGCGTCGACGCCGACGGTGGTGATCGTGGTCATGGGCGCGAGCCTATCACCGGATGGGACATAAGGACATCCTTATGCCTCGCGCCCCTTATGCCGTCTTTATACGGAACGACCGCTTCCACACGGCGCGCTTACGGGCGGAAGGGATATGGGGGGCCGTCTCGTCAAAGCCGGAGCCGCCGCCATGCGCCCACCTCGCCGCCATAGCCGTTTGCTGGTCGCGCTGATGGTTCTAGGCCTCGGCGGTTTCGTCGCGCTGCTGGGCCTGGGCTCGCGGTTTCCGGCCCACGGCGACGTGCTGCGGCTTCTGGCCGTGGCGTGGTTCGTCTTGTTCGGCGCGGCGCGGCTTCTGGTCCATCTGGATCAGGCGGTCGGCGAGGCCGACGACGCCCTGCCCAGGATCGCCCGCCTGCGCGGTCGCGGCGAGATTTAAGGCCCGTCCGCCTTCAGAGCGTCAGGACCACGAACAGGATCGCGCTCACGGGAATAGCGGCCGACAGCGCCATGTGCAGCAGGGTCTCGCCCAGACGGAACGCGTCGCGGGTCGGGAGGGAAAGGGCGATCTTCGGGTCGGCGGCTGAGGTCATGGGGAGTGCTCCTTGCACGCCTGGGAGCTTAAGCGTGAAATCCTTAACGCCCCGCCAGCCCTGGACGCCGAAGCCGCCGCGAACGGTTGCGACAGATTGTCCACGCTCCCTCCCAAAACGAAAAAACGGCGCGCTCCGAGAAGGAGCGCGCCGAGACATTCGCGCGGCTGGGAGGAGAACCGTCCGCGCGCAAAAACCGGGAGGCTCGCCCGCCGGTCCAGGCGCGCGGACCGGCGGGCGGAGGGTTTAGAACGTCGCCCGCACGCCCAGCAGGAACTCGCGGCCGGGCTTGTAGTAGGTGAACGTGGCGTTGCTGTACTGGAAGTACGAGCGCTGCGCCGCGTTGGTCAGGTTGATGGCGTTGAACGTCACCTGCGGCAGGTTCCGCAGGCCGAACAGCTTCTCCAGGTCGAAGCTGGAGGAGAAGTCGACCTGCTTGTAGTCGTCGGTGAACAGCGCCGCCGAGCCGATGCCGTTCTGGTTGGCGCCGCTGGACTGCGAGCCCTGACGGAAGGTCTGGGTCAGGCGCAGGCTGACGCCGTGGTGCTCGTAGTAGCCCGTCAGGTTGTAGGTGTACTTGGCCACGCCATAGGCGATGGCCGGACCGTCGCTGGTCTGATCGACGATCGTGGCGTTGGCGTTGACGCCCAGGCCCTCGACGCCGAAGCGGCGGGTCAGGAAGTCCAGCGGCTGCACCCACTGGAATTCCAGGCCGTTGATCGTCAGCTTGTTGGGCACGTTGATCTGCGACTGGATCTGCACCTGAGCGCTGTTCGGACCGCCGCGCGAATTGATCGCCGTCTTCTGGGTGTCGTTCAGGGTGTCGTAGGTGATGCCGTACTGGGCCAGGTACGAGAACGGCTGGGTCACGACGTTGTTGGTCGTGAAGCCGGTGATCGACTTGCGGAATGCGTTGACCGCGATCACGCCTTCCTGGCCGGTATAGAACTCGAAGCCCAGGTCGATGTTCTTCGAGAAATACGGCTTCAGGGCCGAGTTGCCGATCGTGGCCTGGTCGGCCGACGGGGCGCTGAAGCTGACGCCCGGCAGCTGGGCGGCCGGGTCGGGACGGGTCATGGTCTCCGACACCGCCGCGCGGGCCACGGCGTGCTCGCTGACGTCATAGGCGATGTTCGCGGCCGGCAGCCACTTCGAATAGGTGTTCTCGACATAGACGAAGTTGACGAGGTTCGGATAGCGGGCGCCGTCCGGCAGCTGACCGCTGGCCGGCGTGTTGCGCGGGTCGGCCACCGAGACCCGGCCGCCGATCGTCTGCTTGGTGTGGACATAGCGGACGCCGACATTGAAGCGCAGGTCGTTGTCCAGCACCTGGGTGACGCCGTTCACCTCGGTATAGGCCGCGGCGTTCTTCTCGTTGATATAGCCGCCGCTGGCGCCGGTGTTGGAACCGCCGGTTTCGGGCGTGTTGTCGTGGAACTTGTCGTAATTGGTGGCCTTCTTGACCGCGTCCCAGTCGACCGTGACGAAGCCGGCCGGGCCGGGCTTCAGGAAGCTGGCCAGGTTGGCGGTCGGGATCAGCGAGCCGCCATAGGTCAGCGGCGTGGTCTGGCCGGCCGTGTAGCCCGTGCCATAGCCCGGATAGGTCGGGTAGCCGGCCGGCGCGGCGCCCGGCTGGTTCAGGCCCTGGCAGGGCGGCTGGCCGTTGGGGGCCGGCAGGTAGATGTTCGGATTGTCGCCGCAGGTCGCGTTCTGCCAAGCTTGGCTGTTGTCATAGCCGCGGATGGTGCGCGAGACGTCGTCATAGTTGCCGCCGAACTTCAGGTTCAGCTTCTCGTCGCCCTAGGTGACCGAACCGCGCGCGCCCTTGGTCTCGTACCAGCGCTTCTCGTCCTGCATGTTCAACCGGCCGCCGGTCCACACGAAGTTGGCGGGGTTGTTGAGGTCGACGCTGCTCTTGATCGTCGGGATGCCGGTCGGATTGTAGGTGTAGTCGACCGTCGTCCCCTGCCCCAGCGCGGTGACCGGACCGAAGGTCGGGCTTTCGCGGTGGAAGGTGCTCTTGGCGTAGTTGACCTGGCCCTCGACCTTCAGCTTGTCATTGATGCGCCATTCGCCGCCCGGATTGACGCCCCACAGCTCGGTCTTTTCGAGATAGGGACGGTATTCTAGGAAGAACTGCGAGTTGGCGTAGGTGCCTTGGGTGACCGTGCAGCCGGCCGAGCAGTCGGTCTTGTCGTACCTGGTGTTCAGCGGGATCGCCGCGCCGTTGCGGACGATCCAGGCCATGTCCTCGCGCTGAAGATCGTTGTTCTTGTAGCCGTACATCCCGTCGAGATAGAAGCTCAGGTTCTCGGTCGGACGCCATTCGACGCTGCCGACCAGATTGATCCGATCGCGCGTGCCGAACTCGGCCGAGGGACGGCCCAGGCGCGGCAGCAGGCCGTTGTCGATCTGCTGGATCGTCGCGCCGGGATTCTTCGACAGAAGGAAGGCCTGGTCGATCGTCGTACCGGCCACCAGGCCGGCGCCCGCGCCGACCGGCACGGTGGACGGGATCGTCCAGTTGCCGCCGCCCGTGGGATTGCAGCCGCTGGTCGCCCCGCACTGGGCGGCCGACAGGTTCGGGTTGGTGAAGCCGATGGTCTCATAGCCGCGGGTGTCGGTGTGCAGGCGCTGGCCCGAAAACCCGAACAACACGCCGAAGGTGTCCCAGGTCTTGCTGAGGATCAGCGAGCCCTTGCCGCCCAGGTCGGCGCCGCTGGGCTTCACCCCTTGCAGGCTGTAGGTGATGTGCTGGCCGGGGCGGTCGAACGGACGCGCCGAGCGCATGTCGATATTGCCCGCCGCGCCGCCTTCCAGCAGGTCGGCCGAGTAGCTCTTGTTGACCGTCAGCTTGGTGAAGAGGTCGGTCGGGAAGAACGACAGGTCGACCGAGCGGTCGGTGCCCTGCGCGTCGGTCGCGCCCGACGAGGCCACGGCGATCGAGGCGCCGTTCAGCGTCACGTTGGTGAAGTTCGAGCCCAGGCCGCGGATGGCGACGTTCGTGCCCTCGCCCGTGATGTCGCGGGTGATGGTGATGCCGGGGATGCGGTTGAAGGACTCGGCGATGTTGGAGTCGGGGAACTTGCCGATGTCCTCGGCGAAGATCGAGTCGGCGAAGCTGGTCGCCTCGCGCTTGGCGACCGTCGATTGCGCCAGGCTCTTGCGGTAGCCGGTGACGATGACTTCCTCGACGGCGTCGCCGTTGGAGGCGGCGGGCGCGGTTTGGGCGTGAGCCTCGGCGGCGACCAGCCCCGACAGCATCGTGGCGCCCAGCAACGCGGCGCGCAGACGCAAGACCAAAGCCTGCTTTTGCATTGTGATCCCCTAATGGAGGTCCGCCTGGCGACGAACCGTTTTGCTTCTTGGCGCCGATCGATTTGGTAGCGCTACCAAATACCCTTTTCTCAAAATGGCCCGCGCGTCAACAGGCCTGACATATTGGTCTGACCTTATCTTTCAGGCGTGACACATCCGCCCGATGGCCAATAAGGCGTTGTTTTCACGAATTATTATCGCGCGAACAGCGCCGCTTGCCCGTTGAGGCGCGAGAATCGCGGCGCGGCGTTCCCGTTTGATTTTCCCAGGTGTTGCGGATCGACATCAGCGGAATCGTCAGGCCACATGGCGGGGCTCGGACGCGCGCGGGATCGACTGTCCTGGCCATTTTCCCGGCGAGAGCGCGTTAGGCTTGGGTGTGAGCTGCCAAGCCGCCCGAACGCGCTCTAGATATTTGAATCTATAGACTTATCCACTTCAAAAAAGTCCATTTGAACCGGACAGCTCACATCTAGGCCCAGCGGGCCGGCTCCGGCGCGGGCTTCGGCGGCGGGGCGTACCGGTGGCCCCTATGCACCCGCCGCAGCGAGGCCGGATAGCGGTGCAGCTGCGCGTCCGGGCGGATCGGCCGCGCCACCAGCCCGCCGCCGCAGTCCGGACAGGTCTCGCCAAAGCGCAGGTCGGCGCAATCGGCGCAGAAGGTGTGTTCGAAGGTGCAGATTCGGGCCGCGGGACTGGCCGGCGGCAGGTCCGCGTCGCAGCATTCGCAGTTGGGACGCAATTCGAGCATGGGCCGTCCTCCCGTGATCGTCGCGCTTCGATGCCTCGAAAGCCTTACATCATAAGGGCTTTTGGGCCCTTCGCGCGAGGGCGGACGTTCGTCGATCACGGGAATGTGGAGCCAAGCGAAAATCGCGTGATCAGGCGGGGTTGACCCCCTCCCCCATACCCCCTACACACCGCGCCGTTTGCGCGGCGGACGGGCCAAAAACCCGTCCGCTTTCTTGCAAGGAAGACGCCCCGGCGCGCCGGGGCTGGGCGGGGTTACACCCGGCCCTCCTTTTTGCGAAAATGACCCCGCCCAATTCCGGGCCACCGCGTTCAGGAGCGCTCAACAGAATGTCCCAAGACCTTCTCCCCGGCGTTACCGGCGTCCTGGCCCTGGCGGACGGAACCATCCTGCAAGGCGTCGGCTGCGGCGCGGTCGGCGACGCGGTCGGCGAGGTGTGCTTCAACACCGCCATGACCGGCTATCAGGAGATCCTGACCGACCCGTCCTACATGGCCCAGATCGTGGCCTTCACCTTCCCGCACATCGGCAATGTCGGCACGAACGCCGAAGACCTGGAACAGATCACGGGCGTCGCCGAGACCGCCGCCCGCGGCGCCCTGTTCCGCGACGTCCCGACCCAGCAGGCCAATTGGCGCGCCAATGGCGACTTCGACGCCTGGATGAAGACGCGCGGCGTCATCGGCCTGGCCGGCGTCGACACCCGCGCCCTGACCCGCAAGATCCGCGAGACGGGGATGCCGCACGGCGTCATCGCCCACGCGCCCGACGGCAAGTTCGACCTCGAGGCGCTGGTCGCCAAGGCCAAGGCCTGGGCCGGCCTGGAAGGCCTGGACCTGGCCAAGGACGCCTCGACCACCCAGACCTTCACCTGGGACGAGGGCCTGTGGTCGTGGCCGGAAGGCTACGCCAAACTCGACAAGCCCAAGTACGAGGTCGTGGTCGTCGACTACGGCGTCAAGCGCAACATCCTGCGCGCCCTGGCCCATGTCGGCGCCCGCGCCACGGTGGTGCCGGCCAACACCTCGGCCGAAGAGATCCTGGCCCGCGATCCCGACGGCGTGATGCTGTCCAACGGCCCCGGCGACCCCGCCGCGACGGGCCAGTACGCCGTGCCGGAAATCCAGAAGCTGGTCGCCAGCGGCAAGCCGCTGTTCGGCATCTGCCTGGGCCACCAGATGCTGGCCCTGGCCCTGGGCGCCAAGACCGTGAAGATGGAACAGGGCCACCACGGCGCCAACCACCCGGTCAAGGACCTGACGACCGGCAAGGTCGAGATCGTCTCGATGAACCACGGCTTCACCGTGGACTCCGCGTCCCTGCCCGCCCCGGTGCGGGAGACCCACGTCTCGCTGTTCGACGGCACCAACGCCGGCATCGCCCTGGCCGACAAGCCGGTGTTCAGCGTCCAGCACCACCCCGAAGCCTCGCCCGGCCCGACGGACAGCCTCTATCTGTTCGAACGGTTCGCCGGTCTGATGGACCAAGCGAAGTAGGCCTTTGAAATCCCTCTCTCTTCGAGAGAGGGAGGGGCCCGCCGCGAAGCGGCGGGAGGGTGAGAGGTTACACCCTCCCCGACCGAAGCACCGCCAGGATGTCGTCCGCCGTTCCGCCAGGGTCGGCTAGGACGCGCTCATTTCGAAACCGCAGCACGAGATAGCCGAACAGCTCCAAGGTCGCGGTGCGCCGGGCGTCATGGTCCTCGCGTCCCTCATGGACCGGGCCGTCCAGCTCCACGATCACCTTGGCGGCCTCGCACACGAAGTCCGCGAAGTAGCGGTCTATCGGGACCTGACGCAGAAACTTGAAGCCACCCAGGCGGCGGTTCCGAACGAGATTCCAGACAACCTTCTCGGCCAAGGTCTGCCTTTGGCGCAGATGGCGGGCGGTGGCGGTCTTGTTCATGGCCCGAAGCATGAACACAACCTCTGGGCGCACTCAACGCCAGGACTCGGTATTTTCCGGCTTGCGGTGAAACCTCTCACCCTCCAATCGCTGCGCGATGGGCCCCTCCCTCTCTCTTGAGAGAGGGATTTGATGTTTTGACCGCCCCTACGTCACCCGGCGCTATCCTTCGAAAACGGAGGACGCCAGGATGATCGACGATACCGACTTCACCGGCAGGCGTGTGCTGGTCGTGGGCGGGTCCAGCGGGATCGGCAACGGGATCGCGCACGCCTTCAAGGCACGGGGCGCCGAGGTCGCCGTCTGGGGCACGCGGGCCAGCGCGGCCGACTATGACCCGGCCGAAGGCTCCGACCTCTCGGGCCTTTCCTACGCCTGCGTCGACGTCGGCGATCCCGACGCCGTCGAGGCCGCGCCCGACCCGTTCGGGACCCTGGACGTCCTGGTCCTCTGCCAGGGGACGGTCGTCTACAAGCGCGGCGAGTTCGAGCGGGCCGGCTGGGACCGGGTCATGGCCGTCAACCTCGACAGCCTGATGGCCTGCGCCCGCCGCTTCAAGCCGGCCCTGACGGCGAGCCAGGGCAGCGTGATCATCGTCAGCTCGATCTCGGGCCTGAAGGCCAATATCGGCAATCCGGCCTACGCCGCCTCCAAGGCCGGAGCGATCAGCCTGACCAAGACCCTGGGCCAGGCCTGGGCGCCCGAGGGCGTGCGGGTCAACGGCCTGGCGCCGGGCCTGGTCGAGACCAAGCTGACCAAGGTCACCACCCAGAGCCCCGAGCGCCTGGCCGGAGCGCTGGCCGCCATCCCCCAGCGCCGGATGGGGACGCCCGCCGACATGGCGGGGGCGGCGCTGTTCCTGGCCTCGCCCTTGGCGTCCTACGTCACCGGCCACACCCTGGTGGTCGACGGCGGCCTGTCCCTCTGATCGGAGAAGAGCCATGAAAGCCCTGCGCTACCACGGCGCCCGCGACGTCCGGTACGAGAACATGGACGACCCGACGCCCCAGTCGGATCGCGACGCGATCGTCAAGGTCACCGCCTGCTCGATCTGCGGCTCGGACCTCCACATCTATCACGGCCACGGCTTCTCCGAGGACTTGGGGTTCTGCGTCGGCCACGAGGCGGTGGGCGAGGTGGTCGAGGTCGGGCGCGGCGTCCAGCGACTGAAGGTCGGCGACAAGGTCATGCTGCCGGCAGCGGTGGGGTGCGGGCGCTGCCGCTCGTGCCTCTCGGGCGTGGTCAATACGTGCGAGTACGGCCAGGCCGGCTGCTATGGCCTGTCGGCGCGGCTGCAGGGCTCGCAGGCCGAGGCCGTGCGGGTGCCGGCCGCCGACATGAACGCCGTGCCGGTGCCGGAAGGCGTCTCGATGGAGCAGGCGCTGATGATGACCGACGCCCTGGCCACGGCCTGGTTCGGGGCGCGCAACGCCGAGGTGCGGCCCGGCGCCAGCGTGGCGGTGATCGGCCTTGGCCCCATCGGCCTGATGGCGGTCGAGAGCGCCTATGTGATGGGCGCGCACGTGGTCTACGCCATGGACCCCCTGCCCGCCCGCCGAGCGCTGGCGCGAGAGGCCGGCGCCATCGCCCTGTCGCCCGACGAGGCCAAGGACCGGATCCGCGAGGACACCAAGGGTCGGGGCCTGGACTGCGTGATCGAGGCGGTGGGCGGCGAGGCCACGGTCGACGCGGCCCTGCGCCTCGTGCGGCCGCGCGGCGTGGTGTCGGTGATCGGGGTGCAGCAGGCCCGGCGCTTTCCTTTCCCGCTGGAGCGCGCCTTCGCCGCCGGCCTGACGTTCCGGGTCGGAACCTGCTCGGTGCCCGAGGAGCTGCCGGCGCTGTTCCCGCTGGTCCGCTCGGGGCGGCTGAAGCCCGAGAAATATGTCAGCCACCGCCTGCCGCTCAGCCAGGGCGCGGAGGCCTATCGCCTGTTCGAATCCCGCGAGGCGGGCGCGCTGAAGATGGTGCTGACGCCGGACTGAACGGCGCGAAAGAGGGGGCCGCCTCCCGCGACACGGGGGGGCGCGGCGGGAGGCGGCGGCCAGACACCGACAACTCGGGGGCGTCTTCGGCGTCTGGCGTGGGCTCGCGCGCGCTCCGGGTGACGCACCGAAGCGTGGGGCAGGCCCAAAAAGAGGGGAGGAAGCTTAGGCCTTGATGTCCAGCAGGGCGCCGGCCATCTGGTCGGCGGTCTTGGCGACCACCGCGTTGGCCTTGAAGTCCTGGACCGCGCCGATCTGCTCGGTCCGCTCCTTCACGTAGTCGTCGTCCTTCTGCTTCTCGGTCGCCGCGTCCGTGGCGGCGACGCGCTGGGCGCTGGCGTAGAGACGACTGGCGGCGGCCGACATTCCGGCGGCGGCGATGCTAAGGGCCTGCATGGGGGCCTCCTTGCGGCTTCCACGCGGTTATCGTCGATGTTGGGTTAAGCCCTCGCGTGCGAAGATGGTGAAATTGCCCCGGAGCCCGAAATTTTTCGGCGCGGAAATCGGGCGCGGGAACATTGACCGCTTCTCCGGGAGGAGCGATTTTCGGGCTCTCGTTCCAACCAGGGTCTCACGCTGTGCGCGGCACCGGCGCTTTCCTGAAGATCGGCGTGATCGCGCCGGCCATCATGGTGGCCGACGTGGTGGTGGCCCAGCGGCTGTTCCCCGGCTTCGACGCCGGCGCGCAGTTCATCAGCGAGCTGGGCGGCCCCAAGGCGCCCCTGCCCGAGGTCTTCAACTACGGCATGATGCTGGCGGGCCTCGCCGGACTGCTGGCCGGCGCCGGCTTCGCCCACGCGCTGGAAGAGGCCGGCGGGCGGCGGGTGGTGTCGGCCTTCGCGGGCCTGTTCGTGGCCCTGACGGGCCTGGGCGCCTTCTTCGCCGGGGTGTTCCACTGGCCCGACCCGATGCATCGCGCCTGCGGCGTGGGCCTGGGCATCCAGTTCGCGCCGCTGTTCGCCGCCTGGGCCCTGTGGGGCAAGCCGGGCTATCGGCGGCTGGCCAACTTCTCGCTGGGTTGGTTCTTCGGCCTGCTGCTGGTCTTCGCCCTGCTGACCGGAGTATGGAACGTCCGCACCGGCCACGATGTCGGCTACTGGCAGC
>Ga0209426_1001129_pt1 | contig 18879 bp, 14 predicted proteins | sample Deesub1362B_J571_FD_187697 | JGI IMG/M metagenome (GOLD analysis project Ga0209426, IMG submission 187697) | Deep oceanic, basalt-hosted subsurface ecosystem from Juan de Fuca Ridge flank, Pacific Ocean, CORK Borehole 1362B_J2.571 (SPAdes)... ...
TATAACACTAAGAGACCTCATAAAAGTCTTAACAAATTAGCGCCTTTAAGATATTATATAGACTGCTTTATAAAAGACTCTCAGCAGTCCAATATGTTATGGACGCTTACAAATGCTTGACATAAACCGATAAATCCTCTAAGCTTAGATGGAAGGTTTATTTCATACTAAGAATTAAACCTTTCTTAAAAGGAGAAAAAGCTATTCTTATTTTATTCAATTTAAAATTGAATAAAATGAGTATGGATGAATAATAAACTGGAGGTAATTATGAAAGTCGGTCCAGGAACAATAGTTTTGATGGATTATTCTCTTTATCTTAAATCAGGAGAATTGGTTGCTACAACAGAAGGAAAGTCTCCCATAGAATTTCAATTTGGAAAAGGGGAAATATTATCTGCTTTGGAGGAGAAAATTGAAGGAATGGAAGCCGGGCAAAAAAGAGAAATAGTTCTTACCCCTGAAGAAGGGTTTGGAAATATTGATTATGATGCAATAATTGATATTCCAAGAAATAATTTTCCGGATGATATTGAATTAAAAGAAGGAATGACATTTAGTTTAAAAAGAGAAAATGGTAAAGTAGTACCTTTTACAATTAGGGGTTTTAAAGAAGATAAAGTAACAGTTGACTTCAATCATCCATTAGCTGGTAAAACTTTGCGTTTTGTTGTGACAATAATAGATGTAAAATTAATTCCTTAAATAATAGAAAATTTTCAGGAGGGAGAAATGAGGAAATTGAACAAATTTATTGCATGTGTACTTTTTTTAATTCTTTTTCCTCTTTTCTCTTTTCCAAAAGTTGGAGAGGTTTTAAAAGTTATTAAAACTCCTGGGCCCTGTCCAACTGGATTGACTTATGATGGAGAAAATCTTTGGTTAGCTGATTCCTATACTGATAAGATTTATAAAATTTCCCCTCAAACTGGTAAAGTTTTAAAAGTAATAGATGCTCCAGGCTATCATCCAGAAGGTCTTGCGTGGGATGGTAAATATCTCTGGCATATAGATAAAGGTGAAAAATATATGTATATGATAAATCCAGAAACAGGGGAAGCTATAAGAATTTTAGAATCAAATAGTAATAATCCACGAGATCTGGCATGGGATGGAAAAGGTATATGGATTGCTGATTATAGGGAAGATCTTCTTTTAAAAGTCTCCCCAATTGATGGAATGATGGAATTAAATTTTCCTTCTCCTGCTCGTGAACCAGCTGGTTTAGCATTTGATGGAAAATATCTTTGGGTTACTGATAGAATTGATGATAGAATTTACTTAGTCAATCCCACAGACGGTCTTGTACTCTCTTCATTTCGTGCTCCTGGGCCTTTTTCTTATGGACTCACATTTGATGGTAAGACTCTTTGGAATGTAGATTTTGAAAATAAAGAAATTTACCAGATTGAAATATTCACTGATGATATAGTTTCTAAGTGGGATGAATGGGAGGCGGAGTTAAAATTTGTAAAGGAATTCAGAAATTATGGTCCTGGAGTTGTTACTTCTCTTGATATTTATCTCCCAATTCCCAAAAATCGTGATAATCAGCTTCTTCTTGAACCTATATCATTTGAGCCTAAACCAGATGAAATAATCACTGATGAGTGGGGGCAGAAAATTGCCCATTTTCATTTTAAAAATCTAAAACCAGGAGAAATAGTAAAACCAGGTTGGCGTGTAAAAGCTAAAATTTATGCAGTGGAATATTTTATTTATCCTGAAAAAATTGGTTCTATTGATGATATTCCAAAAGAAATAAGAGAAAAATATACAAAAGATGGAGATAAATATAGATTGTATGATCCATTTATAAAGAATTTAGCCAAAAAAATTGCAGGAGAGGAGAAAAATCCATATTGGATTGTAAGAAAAATTTTTGATTATTTAGGAAAACATCTTAGTTATAATTTAAAGCCTTTGGGAGGGTGGAATCCAGCTCCTACTGTTTTAAAGAGAGGAACTGCTTCTTGTTCAGAGTATTCCTATTCAATGATTGCTCTCTGTCGAGCTTTAGGAGTTCCAATTAGATATGTAGGTGCTATAAGTAGAAGAGGTGATGATGCAAGCATAGATGAAACTTTTCATCGTTGGACAGAAGTTTATTTGCCACCATATGGGTGGATTCCATTTGATGCAAATAAAGGTGATAAAGAACTTCCTGGTCATAAAGCATTAGGAATCGGAAATGTAAGTGCTCGTTATATTATTACAACTGAAAATGGTGGAGGTGATGAGTATCTGTGGTTTGGATACAACTATGGATTTAAATGGACTTCAAAAGGAAAATGTAGAATTCATGAAGAAAGTTATGGGATCTGGTCTCCTTTAAAAAAGAAAAAGATAAATCGTCCAATTAAATAATTCCAATATTTAAGTGCAAAATTCATGAAAATAATTAAATTTGTTTTTATAATTATATTCATCAATAGTCTTTTAATTAATTCTTTTTGTTTAACTAATACCCAACAGAAATTAAAAGATTTTTCAAAAAGAAATTTCTGGGCAGGTATTTTGATTGGGAATTATAATGTTAAAGATGAGAGATTTGAAAAAATTTATAGAAAAAAAAGAAGTATTTTAGGATTTGAATTAATTTATGAATTTTATAGAGAGAAAACAGATAAATACATAATTGAAGGAGGGTTAAGTTTGAAATTCTATTCAGTAGATGGTTACTCTACTATAACAAAGGATTATACTAAGTTTTATCTTCATCCTTATATCCTAAATCTTAGAGGGAAATTTCAAATTACAGAAATTTTTAAGCCTTTTGTGGGATTTGGATTTGATTATTATTCTTATAAAGAAGAATGCATGGCTCTTAAAACTACTTATGGAGGTAAAATCGGTTATCATATAGAAGTAGGAGGATGTTTAGAAATTCCAGAATTAAAGGATTTTGGTATAAGAGGATATTTAAAATACACAATAGTAAATACAGAAGAAAATAATATCAAAGTTAAACTTGGAGGCAATGAATTCGGGGTAGGGATTTTTTATCGATTCTCAATTTAAAGTATGAAAGTAAAATTTTTTTTAATAATAGTTTTAATAATACTTATATCCTTTTCAATTTTTCTTTATATAAACAAAAATAAATCAGAGAAAACATTCGTTAGTTCTCCAAGAATTGTAATAATTGGACTCGATGGAGCAAGCTGGAATTTTATAAATCCTCTTCTTAAAGAAGGAAAATTACCTAATATAAAAAAACTAATGAATGAAGGAAGCTATGGAACTCTAAGCACTATAAGACCAACCAAATCTATTGTTATTTGGACTTCTATTGCTACTGGAAAGTCACCCCAAAAACATGGAATTTTAAACTGGATTTTTTTAAAAAATAATAATTTTGTCCCTTATCGTGGCAATCAAAGAAAAGTAAAGACTTTTTGGAACATTTTAAGTGAAATAGGATTTAGAGTTGGAGTAATTAATTGGCTTACTACTTTTCCTCCTGAAAAAGTGAGAGGTTTCATAATTTCAGATGAGTTTCGAAGAGGAAAGCGATTGAATCCTCTAAAAATAGAATTAACCTATCCTAAAACCCTATATAAAAAACTTGAATTTGCATATCAAAAAAGAAAAAATTTTCAAAGAATATTGAAAGAAGAGAAATTACCAGATTATAGAAAATGGTCTCCTGAGGGAAAAAATGAGAAAAAATTAGTATCTCTTTTTCCTAATTTTGTTTTGAATGAGAAAACCATAGAATTAGTTAGTTTATATTTATATAAGAAATTCCCGGTTAATGTTTTTGCTGTATACTTCTGTTTAATTGATATAGTTTCTCATTTTGCTTCTGGATATTTAGATTCTGAATTATTAGAAAAAGGCATTAAAGAAGAAAGAGGAAGAGGAGTTTCAAAAGAAACTCTGACTTTAATTAATAAAAAATTTAGTAAAATAATTGAACCAGTTTATTCTTATTCGGATCGTATTCTCGGTAAATTTCTTAAATTAAGTGATTCTAATACTACTTTTATTGTTATTTCAGATCATGGTTTTTGTTTCCATAATGGAGGATATGGGCATTCAGATACACCTGAAATTCCACATGGTATTATACTTGTAAAAGGTCCTTATATTAAAAAACATTATAAAATTAAAAATGCCCATATTTACGATATTGTACCTACAATTCTGTATTTATTAAATCTTCCGATTGGAAAAGATATGGATGGCAAGGTGCTTAAAGAAATTTTTAAGAAGAATTTTTTAAAGGAAAGAGCAGTAAAATATATTGATAGCTATGAAGGTAAAATTATAATTGAGAATTTAAAACAAGAAAAAATTTTAGATGAAAAATTATTAGAGGAACTTCGTGCACTCGGTTATATTAAATAAAAAATAAAAAAATTATTAAAATGAAATATTGACAAATTTGAGGGAATAAGTACAATAAAGAGTCCAAATAATAGTAAAATCAAAGGTAGGAGGAGAAAATAATGAAGAAATTTTTATGGAGTGTGATTCCTATTCTTTTATTTTGTGGTTTTATACTATGTCAAACAATGCCTGAACCTGTAAATGTATCTAATTCAGCTGGTGCTTCAAAATGGGGTCAAGTGGCATTTGGACCTGATGGAATAGTTCATATTGTATGGGAAGAGGATTATCATGATAAGCCTGGTTCAGACATATTTTATGTTTACTATGATGGTGAGCAATTTTCAGAACCATACAATTTGACGGATACTCCAAATATTGAATGTGAAAGACCATATATTTGTACAAGTCCAAAGGGTCAAATAATTGTGGTATGGAATCAGGGAGATGGAGAAAAGATAGGTTTAAGAGAATATGACCCTCAGCAAAAGAAATGGCTGCCAATTGAATATATTAGTAAGAATTTAGGAGGAGAAGAAGCTGCTGTTGGTGCGGATAAGGATGGTAATATTTATGTTATCTGGTTTTCTGAAGGAAGGGCATACTCAAGATCGAAAATTGATGGAAAGTGGGAGGATATTTTTAGAATGTCATCTGTAAGAAGATCTACACAGGTTGGAATTGCTGTAGGAAAGAATGGAAGAGTGTGGGCTATCTGGAGAGAAAAACAGGCAAATGGCGAATATAAAATATATTATAGAAAGCGTACAAAAAAATCTAAGTGGTCTAAGGCAAAGGAAATGAATTTTGGTGGAGCAAGCCAATCCCGTCCCCATATTGCTATTGGACCAGATAATGTGCCTGTAGTTGTTTATAGTGATGTAGATGTAGGATATGAGAGAGAGATATGGCTCTGTACAATTGATGAGAAAGAAAATCCAAGGGAATTGGTTATTGGAGCGGCATTACAACATTATCCAAGATTGGCAATAGATATTGAGGGGAATAAACATATAGTATGGCAAATTGGTCCTGGTGATTATGGAAAAGGAATTAGATATATAAATAATATTGGTGGCACATGGAATGAGCCTCAATTAATGCCCTATTCAGGAGGTTCTCCAAGGGTACCTGGCATTTCAGCTGATGCCTTTGGAAATGTAGCGATTGTCTGGGAATCCTCTATTCCTGGTAGAGATAAAGAAATTTGGTTCAGTTCTCTTTATCCTGTAACTCCAAAGAAATTTCTTCCACCTATTAATTTAAATGTGAGTATTTCTATAAATAGTTTGAAAAAAGATATCGAAGTCACATATAACTTAAGCTGGGAACCAAATCCTGAAAATGATGATGATTTCATAAAAGGTTACAATATATATAAGAGAGAAGATAGTGGAGAATTTAAGCTATTTGTAAAGCTTTCCAAAAACACATATTCTGTTTCATTTACTTTCACTAATCTTCAAAATAAAATTCAATTTGGTATTTCAACTGTCTCACTGTCCGGGGCTGAAAGTGAAATAGTAGTATTTGGTTCCGAAGAATGAAATTTATAAAATTATTTTTTTTAACAATTATTTCCTTTACATTTCTTTTAAGTAATGAAATCGTAAATATTTCGAAATCACCTAATTGGGATTCTTTTTATCCACGTATTGCTGTAGGAGAAAATGGAAATATTCATATTGTATGGATAGAAAGATATTCTGAAAAAAAGGGGGATCTTTTTTACTCTTATCTGGATTACAGTACAGGAGAATGGAGTGAGCCTTTAAATTTGAGTAATAATAGCAGAGCATATTCTGAGACTTACATGACTTGTGATGTGGACGTCGATGAATCTAATAGAGTTTATGTAGTATGGGTGGAGGATGAACTGATTAAATTAAGAATTTTTTCTAATGGAGAGTGGAGAAAATCAATTCAAATTGCAAGAAGTAGTATTGGTTTAGATTGTCCAAGAATTGCAATAAGTAAAGAAGGAGATATTTTTATTGTGTGGTATTCAGTAGGTGGAGTTGTATATTCGAAGGCAAGAATTAATGGAGTTTGGGAGGAAATTAGAAGACTCAGTGCTTCAGGGAAAAGATCAAAATTTCCAGATATAGCAGTTGGAGAAGGAGTTGTGTATGCTTGCTGGGTTGAAAAAACAGGAGATATATATCAAGCAGTATATTCAAAAAGAGGGAGGAATTTTAATTCTTATTGGAGTTCAATTAAAAAAATCTATTCAAGTGATTTGTCCCATCAACATCCAATAATTGAAATAGATTCAAAAGATTTTCCACATGTAATTTGGACATCATATATGGGAGGGCCAAGAGTTGTTCATTATTCTCATTGGACTGGAACTAATTTCACTTCTCCTGAGGAGATTTCATCTGTGAAACTTTTACATTATCCCTCCTTATACGAAAGAAATGATAATCTATATGCTTGTTGGCAAGTTGGTCCATATGAAAATGGAATAGCAATTTATTATAATGTGTGTCGAGAAGGAGAATGGGATGGTGAAAAAACAGTCCCAAATTCAAGTGGTTCTACATTTTCAGATGTTTCCACAAGTCCTGATGAAAAATTGATTTATTTTACTTGGGATTCTAAAGGTGAGATTTATTTCTGCTCCATTGAAGGTGAACCAGCACCTAATATACCGCCTGTAGCAGATTTTACTTTTTCTCCAAAAACAGGGATTTTCCCATTAAAAGTAAAATTTGATGCTTCTCTATCATATGATCCAGATGGGAAAATTGTTCAATATGATTGGGATTTTGGTGATAATTCCATTGGTTCAGGTAAAATTGTTTATCATACTTATCAAACATGGGGGACATTTTCTGTTACTTTATCAGTAAAAGATGATGCAGGAGAAATCTCGAGTAAAACAAAGAAAATTAAAGTTCTTCGATTATTCCAGCCTCTTAATATTAGATGGCAGACTTTTAAAGACGAAAGCTTATTTTTAACAAGGTATATAACAGATATTTATTGGGAAAAAAATCCAAAGAATGATGAAATTGCAAATATTGTGTTGTATAGAATTTATAGAAAAAAGACAGAAGAAGATAAGAAGTTTTACACTATGATAGGAGAAGTAGACTCAAATACATTTACATATAGGGATTATGAAGCAGAAAAAGAGGGAGTTTATGTTTACACTGTAACATCAGTGGATGATGAAGGTCATGAAAGCCCAATTGATGATAATCAGGATAACACTTTAATAATTAAATTAGATAAAAAAAAGAGGGACTCAAGGAAAAGAATAGATGAGAATTGATAAAACTTTAATCTTTTTTCTATTTCTTATTCTAATTTTAAAAACCAATGTTGTTCTCTCTATTTTTGAAGGACAGATAGCAGAACCAATATTTAATAAAAAAGGGGATTTAATTTACATATATAAAAATATTGATGGGAAAATTATTTTAGCCAATGCTGATAAAAAAGAATTTTTTGTTTTACCTTTCAGAAAAAATGTTTTCTCTCCTCTAATTAAAAAAGATAGAAATGGTAAAATCTGGTTGATTTGGGAAGAATGGGAGAAAAATCAAAGTAAGATCTTTGTTGGAAAACTTAAAAAAAATAAGCTAATTTCAATACATTCAGTTATTAAGCAGGAAGGGTTTAATTATTCCTCAGATTTATACTTTGATGTAAATAACCAACCCTGGTTAACTTGGATTAATTGGAACAATTCTCAATATAAAATATTTGTTAGTCAAATTTTCTTAGGAAAAATATGGATAATAAGTTCTTTTTACTTTTCTTCAATTTCCTCTCCAAAGATCATAATAGACAATAATAATCAGGTTTGGATTTTTTGGAGCGGAAAAAATATTGGTGAAGAAGAAATATACTTCAGAAAGTTCAATCAGGTTGACTGGCTTCATATTGGAAGGATTAATATTGGTAATAGTTATCCAAATATAAATCCCGAGATTGCAATAGATAAAAGAGGTATAATATGGGTAATTTGGTCTGGTTATGATGGACATGATTATGAAATATATTGTGCATTATGGGATGGAGAAAAACTGATAAAGAGAATGAAAATTACTGATAATTTGGAAAATGATATTTTTCCTTCAATATCAATATTATATGAATATATCCCTGTTATTGTCTGGTCTAAATCTGACAAAAAGGGCAGTAAAATTTATATTAAATTTTTTAAAGACAATAATTGGAGTAAAGAGATAAAAGTCTCTTTTTCTGGATTTATAAATAATTTCCCAAAAATAATATGTAAAGGTGAAAAAATAGGATTAGTCTGGGAATCGGGGAGAGAAATAAAAACAAAAATTTTATATTTTGACCAATTAAGAAAATTGAATTATGTTTATTTTCTTCCATATAGCGTAAAAATTATTTATAATCCATTACTTCAGGAAAATAGATATATTGGTTTCGGGAATAGTATTACTTATGGATATATTAATCATGAGCCAGTTCCTGAGAAAGGTTATATTCCTCGTTTGGAAAATATATTAAATGATAATTTTGGGGGAACAGAAATTCTAAATGAAGGAATGCCAGGGGAACTAACTCAAAATGGTTTAAGCCGAATTGAAGAAGTTATCGAAAATGATTTTGCTCGATATTTATTATTAATGGAAGGAACTAATGATGTGATTTTCAATCAAATTTCTATGGATACAACTGCTTTTAATTTAAGGGAAATGATAAAAAAATGTATTGAATATGGTGTTTTTCCTTCAATTGCTACTATTCTTCCGCGCAAGGATTGGGTTTGGTATTTTGATTTTTTTAGAAATAGAATTTTTTATTTGAATAATAAGATTAAACAAATTGCTGAAGAGTTTTCAATTCCATTAGTAGATCAGTTCAACTCTTTTTTAAATTATCCAGAGGAAGAAGGAGGCTGGAAATCGCTTTTAAGTGAAGATGGAAAACATCCAAATGAGAAAGGATATCAGGTTATGGCAGAAGAATGGTTTGAAGAAATAAAAAAATTTCCTTTTCCTCCATTGAATTTTAATGTAAAAAGAGTAATTAATGAAATACTATTTTATAAACAGGAAATGAATTATCTTGCATGGTTTGATAATCCAAAAATATATGACAAAAGTTATATTAAAGGATATAAAATATATAGAAAAACTGAACATGAACAAACATTTAAATTAATTGACATAGTTTGTAACAAGCACGAATATTTGGATAAAAATATAATTCCTGCTAAAAAATACAATTATTTAATATCAACTCTTAGAAAAGATGGAGTGGAGGGTCCATGTGTTGGCCCTATAAAAGATTATTAAAAAGGAGGTAGCCTTGAAGAATTTATTTAAAATCTCAAGAGTTTTTCTTATTTTCATATTTTTCATGGGATGTATTATTGCATATGCGGAGGAGGAATCTTTAACTATTCTGAAGAAAATAACTTATCAAAAGATTGATAAGGACTTAGAAGTTATTATGGAATTGGAAGGGAAGTTTGATTATGATGTATTTGAATTATATGTTCCTCCAAGATTGGTGGTAGATTTCTGGCGTATTCAGGAAATATTGGTAGAGCCTATAATAGATATTAGTGAAGTAGGGGTTTTAAAAATAAGAGTAGGGGAGTATCAACCACAGGTTGCTCGGGTAGTTTTTGATTTAAATAAAGTGATTCCATCATATAATGTTGTAAAAATAGAAAATGGATTAAAAATAATTTTTTCATTGGAAAAAATTCCTGAAAAAATAGAAAAGAAGGTAAAGCCTGAAAAAGTAGAGAAAATTGAACTCCCTCCAAAAAAAGTTGTAAAAAAGGTCGAGAAAGAAATTCCAGAAAAAGTTCCTGAGAAAAAGATTAAAAAAGGTTATTTTATAAAGGGAAGTAGTGGTTTAGGATTATTTTTAAGGCCTGCTCTGTCCGTACAAAAGAATTTTGTAATTTATGGAGAAGATGGTTTTATAAAAGAAGATTATAAATTTAAAACTAACTTAATATTTGAGATTAATGCTGGTAAATATTTTAATGTATTTAATAAAATAGTAAAGGGAGGAATTGGCTTTACTTACTGGTCTATTGGGCATGATGGAGATTTTCGGATTTCCCTACCTCATCCATTTATCTCGAATTCTCCAAGAGAAGTGGATTTTGCTGAAAAATTTAAAAATAAACTCTATAATTTCTATATTTATGGGTTAATCTCTATTTTTGAAAAATATAATTTTCAAATTTTGATGGGGCCAATTTTAGGATATTCTAATGGTAAAATTACAACTTTAGAAAATTTGGCAATTGAAGAAAAAGCTCCTTTTACAAGTTCAGATATTTCTATTAGTTCAAAATCCTATATTGATGACGAAATTTCTTCTTTATGGAGTGGATTAGCGGTTAATTTTGAATATTCAATTTATGAAAGTCTTTCACTTGTAATGGATACAAAATTTATTTATTTAAATCCAAAAGTGAACAATTTGGGTAAAAGAGCGAATTACCTTCAGCTTCAGACAATTTTAGGAATTCAGTATAAATTCTCTAAGATTTTCCCTTAATTTTAAAAGTCTTCTATATTCTTTATTTTGGTGAGCTTTCATTTCCTATATGCTTAACATTTCTATTTAAAGGGAAATAAAAATTAAATTCTTCTGGACCACCAGTTAATTGTGGAAAATTCTTATCAAAATAATAATCATATCCTACGGAAAGGTCGAATTTTTCTGGTAAATAGGAAATATTTGATGATTTTTTAATAGGAGCTTTTCGTTTGGTTTTATATGAACCAACTTTTCCTTTAAAAATTATTACTTTACAAATCTCTTCTCCTTTCAAGTTTCTTATTTTAATCCATGGATTTAATACATAGTCATTTCCAAAAGTTAATTCTCCACCATAGATTTTGGTTAATAATCGAACTCTATTAACTGATTTGGTTATATACACTTCTTGGAAATAATCATCACCATGTATATTTGGAAATTGAAAATAAAGAAAAAACAATTTAAATTTATTCTGGGTTAAAATTGAACGATCAATTTTCCAGAATATGGAAGACTCCTTTTTTAATTCTCCTTCAGGCTCAGCAAAAAATGGAGGTGATGAGAAGTAATATTCGTACCCGATTTTAATTTTAAAATTCATAGGAAGATCCTTAATTATAAGAAAATCTGAATGAAATGTATTGGATTTTATTTCACCTTTAAATACTCGAATTCTTTTTATTTGTTCATTATAAGAATTTATAATTTTAATATAAGGATTTTTAACCCTCTCATTTCCTTTCAATAAATTTTTAACTAAAATTTCTGTTTCAACTTTCCATTTATTTAAAGCCACTTTCTTAAAAGAAAGGGTTTGAGCATAAAAATTGAAATTACCTGGAAAAGAAAAATTTGGATATTTATTTAATCTATAAATTTTAATAGTAGGATTGTGTAAATCAATAAGATATTCATCCCATTTTGGTTGAAAGGATTTTATTAATAGAGTTTCTCTATTTAAAGAATTATAAAATTTAGCCTGTCTGGGGAATTCCTTAGGGGCTCTGATAAATCTTCTATACATTATATCACTAACTATAATATACTCAACTTTTCTTTTATGAAGCCATTCCAATCCCACATGAGAGAGACTATGTCTATAAATGACTTTATAGTCTTTTCTTGAAATTGGTGGACAATACATTTCCAATGCAATTTTTTTTCTTTTTGGTATATTTCTCTCTATCCATTCTTTCGCAATTGTGCGTGTGTCCTTTTGTGTAAGACTATAATCAAATCTAATAATTTTTAGAATATCTGGAATTAATATTAGCAAAACTACAAGGCTCCAGATTAATATTTCTTTTCTTTTGAAAAGACTAAATTTATTGCCTATTTTTGTTAAAAGAAAGTCAAAAGCAAAAGCTCCTATGAGAGCAAAAAAGGGAGCAGCAGGTAAGAAATATCTTACTGCATATGTTTTCCAATTGCTAATAGTGAATAATAAAAATAAAGGTAGGCAAAGTAAAATTATTTCTCGCTTTTTGAATCGAATAATCCCAAGTAAAACCCCAATAAAAACCAGATATTGTGATAGTTTGCCAATATTTTCCTGAAATCCATATTTTAGATAAAATAACCAGGCTGGTTGAGCAATGGAGGAACCATAATGTCCAATTGTATAAAGATGTTTGGCCTGCCAATTGAAATCCTTCCAAAAAGTTGAGAAGTCAAAGAAGGCATAAGGACAACCTATGAAAAATCCAATTAAGAAAAATAGGCTAAAGAGGATCAATTTGAAATTTAAAAATATCTTAATTAAAGAGTATTTTTTTTCTAAACCTGAAAACAAATGAGCAAAAAATAATGGCAAAAAAAGTAAATGACCTCCATATTTTGTTGCCATACCTAATCCAGCGAATAACCCAGCTAAAAAATAATATTCCCAATTTCCCTTTGAATATATAAACCATATGAAATAAAAAGATAAAACTAAGAAAAAAATCATAGGCACAGCAGGCAACATGCTGTGAGAAAGTCTGTTATGGACTGGAGAGAGAAGAAGGAATAGAGAAGCTATTAAGCCAACTTTTTGATTAAAAATTTTTTTTCCGATTAAATATACTAATAAAACCGTCCCAATACTGAATAACATAATAATTATTCTTCCTGTAAAAATGGGAATAGTTGGGTCAGCTTCAAACCATTCTTTGAATTCAATTTCTTGAGGAATATTTCCAAATAATTTCATAAAGAAAAATAGGCATTTCCATAATGCAAAAATTATATAAGTATGTAGAGAAGGAACATGGAAAAAATGTGGATTTAAGTCCCCACTGAAATATTTAACAGCTATTTTTGCAAAACGAGCCTCATCCACATGGTATAAATAAGGTAGTCCCCATTTCAATCCACAAATTCTTATCAAAGCAGAGAGGATGATAAGAACAGGGAGAATGATTTTTTCTGAGAGAAAATTAGAATTTTTTTTCATGGGGTATATATAGCATTTTACTAAAAAATGTGTCAATTTTGGTAAAATTTTTATGTTAAAATAAAAAAACGTATTGAGGTTCAAAAATTGCCTGAAATATGGGATATAGGACATTCCAATAGAAGTCTTAATGATTTTTTAAAAATATTAAGAAAAAATAATATAGAACTCTTAATTGATATTCGACGTTTCCCTTCCTCTCGCAAATTTCCTCATTTTAATAAGGAAAATCTTAAATTAGAACTTAATAAAACAAATATCGAATATCTTTGGCTTGGAGAAAGATTAGGAGGATTCAGAAAAGGAGGTTATGAAAAGTGGATTACTACTATAGAATTTCAAGAAGGGCTTGAAATTTTAAAAAATGAAGCTTCTCGAAAAAAAACAGTAATTATGTGTGCTGAAGGTTATTATATACGTTGTCATAGACGTTATATTCTCAATATTCTTGAAAAAAGTGGGTGGAAGATTACTCACATATAGAAATAGAATATGATATTATCTACGATATCTTTTATTTATTTGTCTAATTTTAAGAAAGAGGGCTATAGCTAAAAGAAATATGAAAAAAAGCGCAAATATTAGACCTTTTCTTCTGAATTTAGCCTCTTTTAAAGCACTTTTTCCAGCTGATATAATTTCTGAAAGTAGCTTGTTTCCTTCTTTAATTTTTTCTTCAATTTCTGAAACATTAAGTCCATGAATTAAATTCCTTACTTGAATTAATGTGGTATTTACTTCTTTAAGTTTGAATTTTTGCTCACTTATTTCTACTCCCTCTCTATCAGCTCTATCTAATAAATCTTCTGCCTTTTTAATTCTCTTAAGGAATATGTCTAATTTCTGTTTAATACGGAAAGCAATTTGAAAAGGTTTTGATTTTACTTCATGACATTGAATGCATACTGCTTTCTCACCTGTACCAAGCATATCATCTGAAGGAATAAGAATTTTATGATTTCCATGACACGCCTCACATTCGAATATTCCTTGTTCATCAAATACTTTTTTATGAGGACTCTTAGAGAAAAGTTCTCCAGCACTAAGATGACATTGTCTGCAGACATAAGCAATTGAAGTTACTTCTGGAGGTATAGCACCATGATTGCCGTGACAGTCATTACAAACAGGGGCAGAAAGATCCTTTTTCTCAAAAAGGGCCTTGGCATGAACACTCTTTTTATAATCTTCTAATTGATTTATAGGAATTTTGTATCCTTTCATATAATCTTTATTAGCGTGACACCTGCCACATGTTTCAGGAATATTCCATGGAAAAGTTTTAGATTTAGGTTGAATAGCACTCTGAATGCCATGGACTCCATGACAGTCTGTACAGACAGCTACTTTTATATCTCCTTTTCTTAAAAGTTTCCCATGCTCGCTGGTCCAATATAATTCTAATTGATCCACTCTGAGTCCGGGATTATAATGCCTTATATATTTAGGATTGGAATGACAGCTAGCACAGAATTCAGGGATTTGAGCCCTTTTTGGGACTCCTATGAAGGTCTTATCTTTCGCTAAATCAATATCTTCTTCTTTTGGATTTCCTCCATGACAGTCTTCACAACTTAATCCGAATTCTTTATGAATATCTTGTTGGAAAATCTCAACAGGAGCTTTAAGGCTATTTTCTAATTCTTTGTGGCATTCTATACAGCTATTTGTTTGTGCCCTAATAAATCCAGGTAAAAATATAATTAAAATTGTTAAAGCCAAAATAATATTATTTTTTTTCATTTCTTCCTTCTCGTTTATATCATATTTTATAAGCCTGGGGAAAAATAAGTTAAAGCTGTCATTATAATTATATAAAGTAATAAGAATAATCCTATTAAAGAAAATACTGGGCTCTTTTTTTCTATAGCTGCGTTTCTATCTAAGAAAGGAACAAGCATCCATAAAATGCCACCAATTAAAAATCCAAAAATCGCTAAAATTTCTCCTTTAAGAAATAAAATACGAGAAGGAATGATTTTTAAAGTAGTAAACATAAAAGTGAAATACCATTCAGGTTTTATTCCTATAGGAGTAGGAGCAAAGGGGTCTGCTTTTTGTCCAACTTCCCAAGGAAAGAATACACAAAGTATACCAATAAGAGCAAGAATTAGAATCCAACATAGAAAATCTTTTAAAATAAAATTAGGAAAAAAGGGGACTTCATTAATTTTATTTTGAGATAAACCAATAGGAATACTCATTCCCAATGTTTGAACTAAATAAATATGGATACCGAGAATTATTACAGTAAATAAAGGAAGAATAGCAATATGGAGCCAAAAAAAGCGGGTAAGGGTAGCTCCACTAATCTCAGGACCTCCTAAAATAAAACTTTTGAGATGTTTTCCTATAACAGGAATTGTACCTACAATATCAGTTCCTACTCGAGTAGCAAAGAATGAGAGTTCATTCCAAGGAAGTAAATAACCACTAAAACCAAAAGCAAGAAATATTAAAAGAAGAAAAAAGCCAGTAATCCATGTTAACTCTCGTGGAGGACGGTAAGCTTTTAGGAAAAAAGTGCTGAACATATGAATAAATATAGCACCAATAAGAATATTTGCTGACCAGCTATGAACAGAACGAATTAGCCAACCGAATTTAACATGACTCATAATATATTGAATACTTTCATGAGCAGAATCTACAGATGGAATGTAATAAAGAAGTAATAAAATACCAGTAATAACTTGAAGAATAAAAAGAAAAAGGCAAATTCCACCAAAATAGTACCAGAATGAATATTTATGTTCTGGAACTTTCTTCTTTTTAACAATTTGAATTAAATCTGAAATTTTAAAACGATAATCTAAATAAGAAAAAATTTTATTCCCCAGTTTCTCCATTCTATCCCCTTTTTGAGACAACTATATTATTTCCAGATATCTCAACAATATAGGATTCTAATGGAGCAGGAGGGGGACCTGAAATCACATTTCCATTCAAGTCGAATCTTCCATTATGACAAGGGCATAGAATAGTTTCTGTATCACTTTCATAAAAGACTGTACATGTAAGATGAGTACATACAGCAGTAAATGCTTTTAATTCTCCCTCTCGTGTATTTATTAAAATACCTGGTAAAGTACCAAATTTAAAAATTTTATATGTATTAGGAGCCAATTCGCCAACTTTTGCAGCAATGACTTTTTTTACAATAGCCTCTGCCTGTTTAGGAGGCCAAATATATCGTAGAACAGGATAAAGGAAAGCAATTATAGTACCCATTAAACTACTTCCCAATAAAAAATTTACGAAGTTTCTTCTATTCATTTTGAGTATTGGCTAATAATTTAATTTCCTTATTGTACTCTGTCAAGATTTCTTCTATAAAGGAATAATTGTGAATTCCAAGGCTTCCGTCAAGCTCAATCTTTTTAATTATTTGCTCAATTTTTTTGATTTGAGTTTTATTTTCTTCAAATAAATGGGATTTTTTTAATTCTTTTAAAGAAGTTTTTATGGAGAAAATAAGATTTTTTACTGAATTTCGCCATTCATAAAAAATCTCTTTATAGTCATTATCATGACAATCGAGACATTTATTTTCATTAGAGCGAAAGATTTTTCTCTGGACTCCAAGATGACAATCTAAACATTGGACTCCTGCTTCAAACATTATATCCTTAGGAATCGTATAATTACCTAAGGAACCTCCTTGATAAAATGTTTTTTGTAATTTATGACATCCTGTGCAGTCTTTTTTTATTTCTTGGTGATGGCATTTTGAACATTCTTTTTTTGAAATAATGAATTCTCCATGTTTTCGAAGATTAGAGTGACATTTGGAACATTTTACTTTTCTTCCTACAACATGATTGCCATGGGAAAAAGTTAAGCCGTAAATTTTAGTGGTAATTTCTTCAATGCCAGTATGACAAGTAGCACATTTATAAGGAACCTCCTTTACTTTTACAAGGAATTTTTCAGGTTTATAAGAAATTCCAACTTCCTCTAAAGCAGTAAGTAAATTATTGTAAGCTGCTGATAATAATTCTTCAGCATATTGAACATTGTGTACTCCTTTACCTTGTTCAACAATATCAATATTAAAAGCAGCATCCCGCAATAATTGTTTGATTTTTTCCTGGTCTCCATTTTTGGATTGTTTAATTTTTGAGTTCACTTTTTTATAAATAGATTTAATTTTATCTAATTTCTTTTCTGTAGTTTTTTCCCATTCCCATAAAATTCTGGAAAATCCTTTTCCGTGGCAACTTTCGCAGGCTCCTGGTGCAGAAATATAAGTTCGGCCTTTTATTAATTTACCTCCTTTATCTTCATGAAAGATATGACAACCTTTGCAACTTAATCCTTTCTCAAACATAATGTTAGGTATTTGATTTAAATGCCCCTTTCCTCCTTCGCCTGAAAATAAAATCCTTTGAGCTCGATGGTAATTAGGATGGCATGTTTGACAATTGACTAATGCCTCTACTTTTCTAACTATTTTATGCTGGATAGTTAAATGACATTGTAAGCATTCTATTTTATGATCTGCAATATGAGTTTTGTGCATTAAATCAGTGTCATCATACTTGTTTAATCTATCGGTTTCCCAATGGCATTTGAAACAATTTTCTCGAGGAATAGCTCCATCACCAATAATAGTTGAACTATGGCATTTGTCACATTTAAAACCCCTTGTAAAAACATTTGTGTGATTATATCTTTTTTCTTTTTCTGAAACTAAAGTATCTTTATGATGACAAATTGTGCATCTCCCTACCCCAGGATAATGTTCACTTTTCTTAAAGTGACAAATAAAACAGGTGCCTTCAGTCACGGTAATATGTTCACCCTGAACTATTTGAGAATGACAACTTGTACATCGAAGTCGTTTTCCTCTTTTTAAATCTCCTAAATGGGGATTATGATCAAAAATTACTGTCTTAAATTTGACTCTTCCTTTCAGTAATCTTCTTTCGTGGCAGCCTGGTCGCAGACAACTTTCGTCAGGAATTTCTGCCCAAGGTTTAGATTTTAAATAGAGTTTAGTCCAGTATTTACCAATTTGTAATAAGCCCAAGATTTTGCTATTTAATTTCGATTTTAAGCCAGGTGGATAATGGCAAGTTGCACATTCCACATTGTTATGTTTAGATGTTTGCCAGCTCCTATAAAAAGGTTTCATATAATGGCAAGTAGAGCAGAATTTAGAATGAGAAGTATATTCAGCTGCTCCACCGAGTAATAAAATTAAAAAAGCAAGTAAAACTAAAAAAATTATTATTTTCTTCTTTTTCTTTTTATTCATTTTTCTTATAAACTTATAAATTAGATAAGAATTATAGGAGAAGTAAGATTACTCGTCAAGTTATTCTATTAAATTTATTTTTCAAAAATTCATAGTTCAAATAAATGTCAAATAATTAAATAATTGATTTTTAGTCATTTGGATTTTGTCATTTGAACTTTTTATTCCTCTATATTTTTTGAAGATTTAATTCTTTTTGCAAAAGTTCAAAAACATATTGGACTCCCTTGAGGGAAAAGGAAAGGATTAAAATTGCGTCAGATCTATCTTAGGAGTTATTTTCGTGGTTATAATTGGCTTATGAGGTATATACATGATGTAGAGAATCATCCTCAAAGGGATGTAATTGAAG
>Ga0209426_1001131_pt1 | contig 18806 bp, 18 predicted proteins | sample Deesub1362B_J571_FD_187697 | JGI IMG/M metagenome (GOLD analysis project Ga0209426, IMG submission 187697) | Deep oceanic, basalt-hosted subsurface ecosystem from Juan de Fuca Ridge flank, Pacific Ocean, CORK Borehole 1362B_J2.571 (SPAdes)... ...
GAAATGGCTCATCTGGTATAACACTAAGAGACCTCATAAAAGTCTTAACAAATTAGCGCCTTTAAGATATTATATAGACTGCTTTATAAAAGACTCTCAGCAGTCCAATATGTTATGGACGCTTACATCAAATTGACAAATAATACTTAATTAAATATTATTCAAATGAATGAAAATCACGAAAAATTTAAAAACTGCTAAAATTATTTGTTCTATTATATTATTCTCTGAATTTCTATATGGAGCTATTATTCTTTTTTTAAACAAATTTTCCTTTATTCAGGCAAAACCATCCTCAATTCTAATTAAATCTTTTTATTTTGCATCAGCTTTAATTGTGATTATCCTTATTGTCTTAAAGAGAACCATTTTTTATTCGAAATCAATATTAAAACTCTCAGAAGAAGAGATGCTTGTTAAGATGACACGTATATTCATAATTCTTTGTGCAATTTCTGAAAGTATATCAGTATTCGGAGTTGTTCTTTACTTAATCACAGGAGCTTTTCAAGCTTCCATTGCTCTTATTGGAGTGTCAATTTTTTCAACTTTACTTGTATTTCCATTTGAAGCAATAGTCTCAGGTTATCTTGAAGAAATAAAAAGAAGAAGAAAACTTACTCCTCCTGGTTACTAAGAATGTTTTCAATTTTAAAAACTCAATACTAATGCGAGATTTTTAGTAACTATTTTGGCTTCACTCTAAATAAAACTAAAAATTTAAAACACAAAACGAAAAAACTATAAGTGAAAAACAAAATATGCAAATAGAAAATCAAAAGTTTTTAGTTTTAAGCTGTGGTTTTTCATTTTTAGATTTTACTTTTTAGTTTATTAAAAACTTCAATTATAACTTCAAAAATTGAGGGCAAAAGTTTTATTGATTATTAATATTTATAATTTTCTTTGCATAGTTAAATAGATTACCTGCTTTATAAATTTCATATTGAACTTTGCTCATAGGATCTGCTTTAAATTTGAGATTTTTAGTTAAATTTTTGATTTCCCCTGTTACAAGATTTACTTCTATTTCATTACTTGTTTCAAAATCTTTTAAATTTTTATTTAAATCTGGAAAAGTCAGAATGGGAAGTCCTGAATTGATTGCATTTCTTTTATAAATTGCTCCAAAAGATTGTGCTATTATTAAAGAAATTCCTAAGGAAATGAAACAATCTACTGCTTGTTGTCTTGAAGAACCAGCTCCAAAATTTTTTCCAGCAATTATGACATCTCCTGCTTTAGCCTTTTTAGAGAAATCTTCCCATCCTTTCAAATTCCTCAGAGCATATTTTCCCATTTCTTTTATATCAGTAATGTATAAATAAGCATTATGATAAATTTGATCTGTATCTATATCATCAATTAGCTTTCCATCCTCATTAATTAATACCCAAATTTTTCCCTTTATTTTTTCCATTTTTGTTTTTTAGAGTTTATCTGGATTTATTATTTCTCCTGCAATACAGGAAGCAGCTACAACTGCTGGACTTCCTAAATAGGTCATTCCCTTTCCTTGCTTTCCAGCAAAATTTCTATTTCCTGTACTTATTTGGACTTCTCCTTTACCTGTTAAGCCTGCATGTCCCTCTGCGCAACCTCCACAACTTGGATTCAAAATTATTGCTCCAGCTTCAAATAAAATTTCAATTATTCCTTTATTTAACAATTCCTTATAGACCTTTTTTGTAGCAGGGACAATAATTAATCTAACTCCTTCTTTTATTCTTTTTCCTTTCAAAATATTTGAAGCTATTTCAAAGTCTTCTGTACGACCATTTGTACAGGAACCAATAAAACCAGAATTAATCTTAATATTTTTTAATTCTGAAATATCCTTAACATTTGAGGGAGAAAATGGAACAGAAACCTGAGGAATTAAATCATCTATATTAATTTCAATTATTTCTTTATAATTTGCATCTGGATCAGCTTTTAAAGGTTCAATATCCATGCCTATAAAGTTTTTTAATTCAGAAAGTCTTTTCTGATTAAAAGAAGTAAAACCTATTATACCTCCCATTTCAGTTACCATACTGCATAAGGTTATTCTTTCAGCTATAGATAAATCTTCAATTGCTTCTCCATAAAACTCTATTGCTTTCCCCAGTGCTTTTTCTGTGCCAAGATTTTTTAATATAAATAATGTTATATCTTTGGCTGTTGCTGGATAATTAAACTTTCCTTTTATAATTACTTTAATTGTTTTTGGCACTTCAAACCAGGTTTTACCAGTTCGAAAAGCAAAGGTTATATCAACATCACCCATTCCCTGACCAAAACATCCTACTGCTCCTAAAATATTTAGATGACTGTCTGTTCCAACAACTGTAGTATTTGGAAGAGCCAATCCTTCTTCTATTAATACATGAGAACCAATACCCGTATCTATATCAAATATTTTAATTCCATGTTTTTGAGCAAAATCTCTACATATCTGTTGATTATCAGCGTATTTAAGAGTTTTTGCAGGAACAACCAAGTCAAAGGTAAAAAAAGTTTTTTCAGAATCAGCTACTGGTTGATCGCCATATTCCCTTTCATAATTTTTAACCACATTTGCACCGCCAAAATCTCGAGCTGATCTAATATCTAAATTCATCCATATAATTTTTCCTGGATTTACTTCTTCATTGGTATGTAATTGAATGATTTTCTCTATAATAGTTTTTCCCATTTTCCTTTAAAGTTTATCAGCAACTGCTCGTGCAACATCCAAGGTTGAAGCATTTCCTCCCATATCATAAGTACGAACTTTTCCTTCTTTTATAACTTCAGCTATTGCATTTTCCAGTTTCTCGGCTTTTTCATTCTCGCCAAGCCATTCAAGCATCATTTTGGTTGCTAAAAGCATTGCAGTTGGATTAACTCTATACTGACCTGCATATTTTGGAGCTGAGCCATGAGTTGGTTCAAAAACCGCATAATTATCACCTATATTGCCACTGCATGCAAACCCTAAGCCTCCAACTAATTGAGCTGCTAAATCAGAGATAATATCCCCAAAAAGATTTTCTGCAACCAGAACATCATAATCTTCTGGATTCTTAACAAGCCACATTGCCATGGCATCAACATTTGCTTCCCATAATTCAACATCTTGATATTCTTTTGCGATTTCTCTTGCAATTTTTAACATTAATCCACCTGTTTCTCTTAAAACATTTGGCTTTTCAACAACTGTTACTGATTTTCTTTTATGCTTTCGTGCATATTCAAAAGCTTGTCTTACAATCCTTTCACATCCTTTTTTTGTCATAATACGGGTTGAAATTGCTATTTCATTAGCTGGAACATCTCGAAATTTCTCCATTTTAGGATGAATTAATAAAGCCTCTCTTATTTTTTCAGGAAGAGGGTGAAACTCCACACCAGCGTACATTCCTTCAGTATTTTCTCTAAAAATTACCAAATCAATACCTTCCCGGTAATTGAGAGGATTTCCTGAGTAAGCCTTGCACGGTCTTAGATTCGTATAAAGATCGAATTCCTGGCGAAGTCTTACAATTGGACTGAAATAACTATAACCTTTTCCTTGCAATGAAGGAACCAACTCTTTCTCAGCATCTTCCTTAGGTTTAGAGGTTATTGCTCCAAATAAACACACATCTGTTTTCTTCAATAATTCTAAAGTTCTATCTGGCAAAGGATTTCCCTCTGTACACCAGTATTTCCATCCAATTTCTCCTTCAAAATATTCTGCATCAAGTCCAATTCTATTCAAAACAATTTTAGCAGCATCCATAACATCATTGCCTATTCCATCCCCTGGTAAAAGGGCTATTTTATATTTCGCCATTCATTCCTCCATACTTTAGAAATTTGAAAATAGAAAATATATTAATTTCTAATTTCCAATTTCTTTTTAGTATATGGGATAAGGCCGCCGTTCTTCAGAATCTGCAAAACTGATTCTGGCAAAGGTGGAAAATTAAATGTTCCCTTTTTTGTAATTATTTTTCCTTCATTAAAATTAATTTCAACTTCCTCTCCATTTTCTATTGCATCAACTGCTTTAGGACACTCGATAACTGGTAAACCTTGATTTATTGCATTTCTAAAAAATATTCGCGCAAAGGATTTAGCTATAATTGCACCAACTCCGGCATATTTTAAACATGTGGCTGCCTGCTCCCTTGAACTTCCGCAACCAAAATTTTTTCCTGCTACAATCACATCTCCCTTTTTTACTTTATGAGAAAAATTAGGATCAAGATCTTCAAATGCATGTTTAGCCATTTCAATAGGATCTATTATAGAATAAGTGTATTTTCCTGGAAAAATCACATCAGTATTTATATTATCTCCATATTTCCAAACTCTTCCCTTTACCATTTTCCAAAAAATTTTAACAATTTTATTTTTCTTAATCAATAATTTCTTTTTTAATTTAATAGAGAAAACATCTAATTTTTCTGTTTTTTGAAATTTCTTTTAAATCCGGTTTATTATTCTTACATATTTTTCTCCTCTTAGGACAACGTGAATAAAATGAACATCCGGAGTTTTGTTCTAATTGGATTCCCAAATAAAAATCTATTTTTTCCAAAAAGGAATAATTTAAAAGCAGAACAGTATAAGGATGCAAAGGATTTTTATATATCTCCTCGGTATTTCCAATTTCTACAATTTGACCCGCATACATAATTGCAATTTCATCGCTTATATGTTTTACAACTGCTAAATCATGAGAAATCAATAGATATGTCAAATTAAGTTTTTCCTGAAGTTCTAATAAAAGATTCAAAATCTGCGCTTGAACTGAAACATCCAATGAAGATACTGGTTCATCAGCAACTATAAATGAAGGAGAAGTTGCAAGGGCTCTACAAATAGCAATTCTCTGCCTCTGCCCACCACTGAATTCATGGGGATATTTATTTTTGAAAGAAGGATCAATTCCTACAAGTTCAAGCAATTGATTTACTTTTTCTTTTCTTTCTTTCCTATTTCCTATTTTATGAATCACTAAAGGTTCTTCAATAATCTCTCCTATTTTTATGCGTGGATTTAAAGAACTATAAGGATCCTGAAAAATCAACTGCATCTTTCTCCTCAAATTCCTCAGTTTCGATGGTGGTTGGCAATTTAAATCTTCTCCTTCAAAATATACTTTCCCTTCAGTAGGCTTAATCAGTCTTAGGAGAAGGCGTCCCACTGTTGTTTTGCCCGAACCAGATTCTCCAACTAAACCAAAAGTTTTTCCTCTCTTAATTTTAAAATTCACTCCATCCACTGCTTTAATAATCCCCTTCTGCTTAAATATTCCACTTTTTAGTGGAAAATACTTTTTTAAATTTTCAACAATAATTAATTCTTTTATTTCCTCTCTCATCTCTTCCGATGTTAAAGCAGACTAATTTATTTGTCAATAAATCTTAAATTAATTTGACATAATACTTTCCTGTTTCATAAAATAAATAAGTAAATGAATTTAAATAATAAAATTCTATTAAGTTTTATTTTTACTTTATTATTTTATGGTTTCTCCCTCCTCCCTAGAGCTGAAGTTTATAATGTCCGTTATCACATTCATCCTTTCTTTACCAGGGTCGTTGTTGATATAGAGGATTTAAGGGAATATTATTATGGCAAGTTATATAATCCTGATAGGATTTATATAGACTTTTGTCAGACTAAATTAAATCCTAATTTAAATAATAAAGTATTTGAAATTGAAAATGATTATATAAAGAGGATTAGAATTGCTCAATATATGCCAAATATCGTAAGAGCAGTTCTTGATCTTGATTTTAGCAAAATAAAGGATTATCGAATTTTTCATTTATTAGATCCTTTTAGAATTGTGATTGATATCTATCCAAAGGAAAGAGAGAATGAACAGAAAAGAAGAGTAGTGAGTTTTAAACCTCCAACTCCTTCTAAAAGCGGTAAATATAGTTTAATCCGACAACTTGGTTTAGGAGTAAAAACTGTAGTTTTAGATCCTGGGCATGGTGGAAAAGATCCAGGAGCAATTAGTAAGAACAAATTATTAATAGAGAAAGAAATAGTACTTGATATTGCCCAAAGAGTAAAAAAAATTCTTGAAAAAAATACAGATTTAGAGGTTATTCTCACTCGCGAGCACGACACTTTTCTACCTCTTGAAGATAGAGCAGTAATTGCAAATCAGAAAATGGCTGATCTTTTTATATCAATTCATGCTAATTCAAGCTCCAATTCAAAGATAAGTGGAGTTGAAACATATTATCTTAATTTTACACAGGATCCACATGCTATTGAAGTTGCGGCAAGGGAAAATGCAACTTCAACTAAAAATATAGGTGAGATGGAGAAAATAATTAAGAAAATTATCCAAAATAGTAAGATTGAGGAATCAAAAGAATTGGCATTAACTGTTCAGGAAAGTATTATTAAAAAATTGTCTTCAACATATTTAAATATAAAAAATTTAGGTGCAAAGGGTGGTCCTTTCTGGGTTCTTATAGGTGCTGATATGCCCGCAATTCTAATTGAAACATCTTTCTTAAGCAATCCCTATGACAATGCACGATTAAAAAGCGAAAATTATAGACAACTAATTGCTGAAGGCATATGTGAAGGTATAATTCATTATATTAATTCTCTTGGAAAAATCATTAAATTTAAAAAGTGAGGTTATCAAATGAAAAGAAGGGAATTTTTAATAAAATCCATAATTGGAGGAACAGCTTTATCTTTGAATTTTCCCTTATTTTCCCAGATAAAAACTTTTCCTGACCTTGCTATGGTAAAAGGTGAGGATCCTTACAAAATTACAAAAAGGGCAATTTCTTTATTGGGTGGAATGAAAAGATTTATTTCAAAAGGTGATGTAGTTGTTATAAAACCAAATATAGGATGGGATAGAAAACCTGAGCAGGGAGCAAACACTAATCCTCAAGTAGTTAAGGCAGTAATTGAGTTATGTTATGAGGCAGGAGCAAAACTGGTTAAAGTCCTGGATAATCCTTGTAACCAGGCCAGAAGAACCTATGCTCGGTCTGGAATTGCTAAAGCAGCAAAATCAGCAGGCGCAAAAGTTTATTTTCCTGATCCAAGACATTTAAAGAAAATTAATCTAAAAGGAGAATGGCTTAAAGAATGGAAAGTTTTTTCCGATTTCTTAGAAACAGATAAAATTGTAAATGTCCCAATTGCAAAACACCATAGTTTAACAAAACTGACTATGGGAATGAAAAACTTGATTGGCTGTTTAGGAGGAAACAGGAGTCAACTTCATCAACAAATTGATGAGGTTATTACTGATTTATCTGCTTTTTTTAAACCTTGTCTGACTATTTTAGATGCATATAGGATACTTATAAAAAATGGACCACAAGGAGGCAGACTCTCTGATGTAAAATTACAAAAAACAGTTGTGGCAGGTATAGACTATGTAGCTATTGATTCCTGTGGTACAACATTTTTCGGTCTTAAACCAGAGGATCTGGGATATCTCAGATTAGCATATAAAAGAGGATTAGGAGAGATTAATTGGGAGAAATTAAGAATTGGAAAAGAAAAGCTCTAAAAAATTCCTTATAATTCAAACTTCTCGTCAGGTCAGTCAATTTTTCTTTTTTACATTATTTATCTATTTATTATTAAAAACTCAATTCCCTAATGGAGATTATATTGGACCTGTTGAGATTTTTTTTCATTTTGATCCTTTATTAGCTCTTATAACCTTTCTTTCTTCCCATATCTTTTTTGCTGCTTTTTTCTTTTCATTAATTGCAATTTTTATTACACTCATTTTTGGTAGAGTTTTCTGTGGATGGTTCTGTCCTCTCGGAACAATCAATCATTTTTTTTCCTTTATTTTTCAAAAATTAAAACTTAAAAAAAGAGATAAAAAATTTAACTTAATAAATTGGAAATATCTTTTATTAATATTTATTCTCATATGTTCAATTTTCTCATTGAATTTAGTTGGAATTTTAGATCCCTTATCTCTTACTTTTCGCTCACTCACAATAAGCATCCTTCCTTCTCTCAATTATGCTTTTAATCTTTTTATTAATCTTCTTGCTAAACTGAAATTGAATTTCATAGCTGATTCATTAGTTCAATTCAGTTACCACTTTACTATAAACTCACATTTTCATCAGGGCTTTTTTATTGGATTATTGTTTCTAACCGTTATTCTTTTAAATCTTTCAACTTCAAGATTCTGGTGCAAGTATATTTGCCCATTAGGAGCATTATTAGGTCTTATTTCACGGTTGAATTTAATGAAAATAAAAGTCAATAATGAATCTTGTATTGAATGTGATTTGTGTTCCACTAATTGTTCAGGACAGGCTCAACCTTTTCCAAATGAAGAATGGAAAATAACCGAATGTATATATTGCTTTAAATGTGGAAAAATTTGTCCTGTTGAAGCTATTGATTTTAAATTTGAAATTATACCAAGAAAGAAATCCATTAATTTGGAAAGAAGAAAATGGATTTTTACTGCAATTCTGGGTGCATTAGCAATTCCTTTTTTTCGAATTGGACCTTCTAATAAACGTTCCTCACCTCAGTTAATTCGACCCCCAGGAGCCTTAAAGGAAGAGGAATTTTTAAAGAGATGCGTTAAATGTGGGGAATGTATGAAAGTATGTCCTACAAATGCACTTCAACCTTGCCTAAGTGAAGCTGGAGTAGAAGGATTTTGGACCCCAAGATTTGTTTTTAGAATTGGATATTGTGAATATTATTGCACATTATGTTCTCAAGTATGCCCTACTGGAGCAATTAAGGAATTAAGAATTGAGGAGAAAGTGAAAATAAAAATTGGAACAGCTTTTATTGATAAAAATCGGTGCCTTCCTTATTTTAATGGAATTAATTGCATTGTATGCGAGGAACATTGTCCCACTTCTCCAAAAGCTATAAAATTTGTTTCTATTGAGGTAAAACTTCCAGATGGGAGCATAAAAAAACCATTAGCACCAGTAGTTGACCTTGACTTATGTATAGGATGTGGGATTTGCGAATATAAATGTCCTGTAGTAGATAAACCAGCAATTTACATAACGAGCATAGGTGAGACTCGTTCTGAAAAAAATAAATTAATTTTAGAAGGAAAATTTTAAATATTTAATTTCGAGAGTCTGCGGAAAGCTTTAAGTTTTTCGTAATATCCAATTTTTGCTGAATTTAAAACTTCTTTTAAAAAATTTATAGAATTATCATAATTCTCTTTATCTACAGGATAAGGATGCCTGTCTTTACCTCCATGAGCAAAACTATACCGAACTGGATCTCTCGTACTTGGAGGAGCTTTATAAATAAGTTCAGATAATAAACTTAATGCCCTAATGGTTTTTGGCCCAATACCCTTTAAACTTAAAAGATGTTCAAAATTTTTAGGCTGATTTTCATAAGTTTTTAATAAAATTTTTTTCAAACTACTTTTTTCAATATCCTCAATTGATATTGAATGACGAATAGGCATTTTTAAACTTCTTATTTCTGAAAGGATATTATTAGGTTTTTCATTAACAATTTTTACAATGGAATCCCTTGCTTTTTCACTTTCTTTCGCCACCATATTTAGAACTTTTCCACGATGATCACAGCAGATTGCAAAATGTGGTTCGCATACAAAATCTGAAACTTTCTCACTCAACCAGTGATATCTTCTTGCATAATGAGTCTCTTCATTCATCCCCTGCTGAACCACAGCCCATAAACCATTTTTTGTAAAAATAAAGCAATGATGATAAAGCTGATATCCATCCTGGAGAGCTGAACTATCAACTTTTGCAGCTATTTTGCTTGCATAAATCAATCTTTCTGGATTAGTTTTTAATAAAGGAGTAAAATTTTCAATTTCCAATGGTGTTTGTCGGGAAACATTACCTTTACCACCTGCAATAAATAACCCAAACTCCTTTTCTCTCCCTTTAATTCCTTCTTTTAATGCTCCACATACAGTTGTGGTAAGACCGCTTGAATGCCAGTCAAATCCCAGAACACACCCAAATGCCTGAAACCAAAAAGGATCAGATAATCTCCTTAGCACTTCATCTGTATCATATTCATAAATGATTACTGAAACAATTTCCCGAGCTAATTCCTTCATACGCTGGAAAAGCCAACGAGGTATTTTTCCATAATGAAGAGGCAAATCAGCTATTCCTGTTTTCATTCTCTTAATGCTATTTTACATTTTCACAAAATTTTTATCAACAAATTTGAATATTTTATTTTTTTTGTTTATACTTATAAAAGAAAAGAAGAAGGAGATAAAAATGAGAAGAGTATTACCAATATTGATTTTATTAATTGCTGCAGTATTTATTGGAATAGTTTTACAGAAATTAGGAGTTTTTCAGAAAGTTACTCCTGAAGAATTAAAATCGTGGATTGAAATAACAGATATTGAAACTAAATGGGTTCCAAAATATTATCAGCCCTGGCCTCCAAGACTAATTCTTGTCCCAGCAATTCAATTCAGAGTAAAAAATTTATCCTCAAAACCTTTAAGATATATTAATTTCAATGCTATCTTCAGATTTAAAGACGACTATGAAAATTTAGGAGATTGTTTTCTTGCAGCTATTAGAAACAAACCTGTCATGCCAGGGGAAAAAAGTGACCCAATCTTGTTAAAAAGTAATTATGGTGTTGAAGGAAGAACAAAAGCATCATTTATAAATAATCCTCATTGGAAAATAGTTGAAGTAAGGCTCTTTGCCCAGACTGGTTCATCGGGATATGTTTTTTTCGGTCAGTGGGAAGTTAGTAAAAAAATTGAATTTGAAGAACCTAAACCAGTTGGAATTAAGAAATAAATATTAAATATATTTTAACCTTGAGATTATCACACCTAAAATAAAAAGAATCCCAAAAGCTAAATGTAATCTTGCTGTCAAAAGATCAAGTAAGCCAAAAGTTAAATAATTAGTTCGAAAAGATAGCTTAATGTTTTTATAAGCTATGGGAATTGTCAAAAATACAAGAAGAGTTGGCAAAGGTAAAATTTTTAAAATAACAAATAAAATAATTAATAAATATGCACTTAAGATAAGAAATGAATAATAAATAGATGAACCTTTTATTCCTAAAAATGAAGCAACTGTTTTATAACCTGCCTGAATATCTTCCACTAAATCTCGAAAATTATTTCCATGGAGTATTCCAATAACAAGAAGACCAATTGGAATTGCTGAAATAAATGGTAACCAAGATAATTTCTCTATCTGAATATAATAAGAACCCAAAGCAAGAAGAGGTCCAAAAGCAAAAAATACTGCAAAGTCACCAAGAGCTCTATATTTTAAACCTATTGGTTTTATTTGATAGAATACACCAAGAAAAACACCCAAAATTCCTATTATTAAAACCCAAATGCCTTTTATTAAAGTAAAAATCAAACCTATTAAACTTCCAATACTTAAAAGAATTATAACCAATGAAATTTGTTCTTTCTCTGAAATAACTTTATCTTGTAATACTCTTGAAGCTCCAAGAACTAACCAATCATCAATTCCATATTTATAATCCATTAAATCATTTAAAGCATTTACTCCTGCATGAATAAAAAGGACTCCAAAAAAAGTCAAAGCGAGTAACGGCAAATTTATTTGAGGAGAAAGAAATGCCCCAAGGAGGACAGAAATTAATGTTGCTGTAAATGCAAAAGGACGGGTAGCTTTAAAATAAGCTTTCCATTTTGGTATCCACTTATCAAATTTATATGCTTTTTTAATATCCTCTTCCTCAATCACAATTTCCTCCCGAGGTTTAAATACTGTTCTAAAATCTGAAAGATAAATCTTTTTTGGTTTTATTTTTATTATTATTAAATTTGAAAGCTTTTTAACAAAGGGAATTAACTCTATATTTTTTTGAAATAAAAGAGCTCTTTCTTCCTCACATTCCTTTGGAGTTCCAAGCAACTCAATTTCTCCTACACCTTGTATGAAAAAATCAGGAACTCCTTTTTCAATTGTAAAAAAAACTTTTTTATTTTTCTTAATATTTTTAAAACTCTTAGATTTTTCAATAATAGCAAATATATAGAGCCCTTTTGAGGCAAAATATATTTTTGATGACCATAAATCATCTCCGTAAGTCGAAAGAGTTAAGGTTTTATTTTTTCTATAAACATCAATAATTTTTTTTATTTGTTCTATTGTTGCCATTTTAAAAATATAATACAAAAGCTTTAATTAATTTTCAAATGAAAATTTTAAAGTTTTTCTATTCTATTATCAAGATAAAAGCTTTATTAAAGTTTCTTTATTCTTCTTGACATAAAATTATTTTTAATGTAAATTAAATCTATAGATATAGTAGGAATTAGGAGGTAAAAGATAATGAAGATTACAACAAAAGGATTATATGGAACAAGAGCAATGCTTGAAATAGCTCTTAATTATGGTAAAAATTTAACTAATTTAAGAGATATAACAGAAAAACAAGAGATACCATTAAAATATCTCGAACATCTTCTTTCCTCCTTAAAAGCAGCAGGATTAATAAAAAGCATAAGAGGTGCGAGAGGCGGATATGTATTAGCTAAATCCCCTAATAAAATAAAACTTAGCGAAATAATTAGTGTCTTAGAAGGAAGTATGGCGCCTGTTGATTGTGTAGACAATTTAAAAGCATGTCCTCGTTCTTCTATATGTGCGATAAGAGATGTTTGGCAAAAAGTTAAAGATGCTGTTATGGAGGTTCTTGATTCCATAACTTTACAAGATTTAGTAAAAAAGCAGCAGGAGAAAATGTATTCAAAAGCTATAATGTACTACATTTAATTAATTAGATTTAAGTAATTCTAAATAGAGGAAAATAGCTTTTTAAGTTAAAAGAAATTAAATTTCAAGCAAAAATAAATGAATATAGAAGAATTAAGAAAAAGTGGAATAGTAAAATTAAAAGGAGATAATATATTCTCTGTTTGGATAAAAACATCTTGCTGTAATCTTAATTCTACCCAATTAAGGGAAATAGCTAATATTGCCCAAAAATATGGAAAAGGATTTGTCCTCTTTAGTACAAGACAGATTCCTATTATCCCCTTTATTCATTATCAAAATGTAGAAAAAGTACGAAATCTCCTTAAAAAAATCAATCTCGAATTTGACCGATGTGGGCCTCGGGTAAGAAACATAAATGTATGTTATAGCAATCGCATATGTCAAGATGCAATTATGAATCCCATCTCTCTTGGAGAAAAACTTGATAAATTTTTTTATGATCCCATTCTGCATAAGATAAAAATCGGTGTATCTGGATGTAATAAAGACTGTATTATTTCCCGAGTATTAACGGATATCAGTTTTATAGGAACAAAACACAACAGTAAAAAGGGATATGACGTCTATTTTGGTGGAAGATTAGGAGTGAATCCCTTTATTGGAGTAAAAATGGCAGAAGGTCTTTCAGAGGAAAAATGTGTGAAATTCGTAGAAAATTACTTCAATCTATTAAAGAAACAAGGCCAGAAGGGTGAAAGAGCAGCAGACTTACTTAAAAGATTGGGTAAAAACAAAGTTAAAAAAATATTAAATAAAGATCTTAACTTAATTTCAAATTTAATGACAATTAAATGTATTACAGAAATAAATAAAAGTAATATTAACAATTCTATTTTAAGAATACGAGCGACTTGTGGTGAAGTCACATCTGAACAAATTAGAAAAATAGCAGATATAGCAGACAAATATGGTGAAGGTTTTGTACATTTTAATATACGGGGTGCGCCTGAAATACCTTGTATAAGGAATGAATTCCTTAATGAAATTCGAAAAGAACTAAAAGAAGTAGATCTTGAAATTATAGAAAAGGGAATTGATAATTTCCAGACCTGTTATGGGCACTATTGTACAGAAAGTAATATGAATACCCAATCGTTATTGAGAAGACTTCAGGAATTAATTAACAAAAATAATTTAAATGATTTAAACATAAAAATATCTGCTGCTGGTTGTCCAAATTCATGTGGGATAGCACATGTGAGTGATATTGGATTTATTGGTGTAGTTGAACCTGAAATTTCAATTGATAAATGCACAGGCTGTGGCCTCTGCGCATCTGTATGTAAAAGGAATGCAATAAAAGTGAAAAAAGAAGTTGTCCATATAATGAGGAATAAATGCGCACATTGTGGAAAATGTATTGAAGTATGTGCCTTTAATGCACTTTCAAAAAAGAAAAGTGGAATTTCTGTGCTTATAGGTGGAAGTGGTGGTGAAAATACACGACTTGGAGAAATAATGGCTGAGTTCCTTACAGAAAAAGAAGCAATTCAATTTACAATGGAATTTTTAAAAATTCTTAAAGATAAAAAACTTTACTCTTCAGCAATAATTGCAAAATTAAAAATGGAAAAATTAAGAACAATAGCAAAACAAATCTTAAAAATAACCAAAGGAGTTTAAAAATGAAAAATAAGTTATTAATTCTGTTACTTTTTTGGGTATTAATTTTTTTATTTTTTAATAATTCATTTGCAGATAAACGCTCATATGTATGGACTTATGAGTATAAAACTATTGGAAAAGGAGAAAGTGAAATTGAGACATATTTTACTTTATTTACCCCAAACATAGAAAAAATTAATGGAACAATGAGTTCTGAACATCAGATTGAATTAGAGATTGGCAAAACAGAACATTTCGATATTGCAATCTATCAAGTTTTTAATCAAAAACCAAACGAAGAATTTAAATATAAAGGATTTAAACTTCGATTTAGGTATAAAATAGGTGAAAAAGGAAAATATTTTTTTGATCCATTAATATATCTCGAATATAAAGGAAAACCTGATTTTTCTGAGCATGGAATTGAATTCAAAATAATTTTAGCAAAAGATATTGGAAGATTTAACATTTCTCTTAATCCAATTCTTGAAATTGAACGAGAGGACAAATGGGAATTGGTGCCTGAATATGCTATTGGAATGAATTATGAAATCAGTCAACTACTTAGAGTTGGGATTGAAGCAAAAGGGAGTAAAAATGGGCATTACATAGGCCCTGTGATATCCCATGGGAGAGATAATCTATGGGTTGCTTTAGGTTCAGCTTTTAAAATAAGCGAAATTAAAGAAGAAAAACCAGAACTTCAGATTAGAATGATTTTAGGAATTGGTTTTTAATTATGGTGAATGAGGAGGTTGCTAATGGGAAACTTAGAGGAAAAAGTTAAACATTCAAAAGAATTAATTGCAAGTGCTATAAAAAAATACCCAAAAATTGCTGTAGCATGTTCTTTTGGAAAAGATAGTATGGTTACTGTTCATATTGCAAGAGAAGTAGACCCAAAAATAAAAATTTTTTCTATTATGACAATATATAAGCCTAAGGAAACATTTTTATACCTTAAAAAAATGAATAAAAAAATGAATCTCTGCACAAAAGTATATATTGTTGCAGATAAAGTTCCAGAATTACTCAAGGATGATTCTATAGAGGTTGTGCTTCTTTCCAATGAAGAGTTTCTTAATAAATCATCTCAAATCAGAATGAAAACAGGAAAACCCTTATACAAAATAGATCCTGATGAATGCTGTCGTCTTCTTAAGGTTGAACCTACTAAAATAGCAGTAAAAGAACTCGATGCTTGGATTTGTGGATTAAGGTCAACAGAAGGAATAACAAGAGCTAATTTTAAAGAAATAGAAAATAAAGGGGGTTTAATAAAAATAAATCCAATTTTAACTTTCACTGAAGCTGAAATATGGAGATATATAGCAACAAGAGGTATTGAACCTCATCCATTATATGGTCAAGGATATCGTTCCCTTGGATGTGCTCCTTGTTCTCATCCAGGAGGTGAATTTGAAAGAGCTATGAGATGGAAAGGAACAAATAAATGTGGAGGTGAATGTGGAATACATACACAACCATTAAGGTAATAAATTGTGCAAATTAAAAAAGGAGTAAGAAATGAATAATAAATTAAGAGTTTATTCTGATATTACTGAATTAATACCCGGACCTGATAATCCAACTCCTTTAGTAAGATTGAGTAAAATAACATCGAAAAGAAAAAGGCTTATTTATTTAAAACTCGAAAGATACAATCCCTTTGGTTCTGTAAAAGACAGAATCGCTTATGAGATGCTTAAGGCACTAAATGTTAAAGGAAAGAAAGTTATTGAACCATCATCAGGCAATACTGGAATTGCACTTGTTTGTATTGCTAATGCTCTTGGCATACCTGTTGAAATTGCTGTGCCAAAAGGTATTCCTGAAGAAAAAAAAGTAATGCTAAAGCTTTTAGGAGCTGAAGTGAGAGAAGCAGATGATAATCTTTGCCCATTGTTTCCTAATGAAGGAGCAAGAGGATTAGTAAAAGCGATTATTGAAAGTCCAGCCACAAAAGACTCTTATGTTAGTCCAAATCAATATGAAAATAAGCTAAATGTACTTGCTCATTATAGAACAACAGGACCAGAAATATGGAAACAAACTCAAGGTAGAATAAAATATTTTTTCGCTGGATTTGGAACTTGTGGGACAATTACTGGTGTTGGGAGATTTTTAAAAGAAAAGAATTCTAAAGTAAAAATTATCGGTGTGGAACCTACTTCTCCTCAGCATAAATTGCCAGGCATGAAAAGAATTTCTGGATTAGCAAAGGAACTCATTCCAAAAATTCTGGATATGTCAGTAATAGATGATGTAATTGAGGTTTCAGATGAAAATGCTTATAAAATGGCTATTGAATTGGCAAGAAAAGAAGGAATACTTTCTGGACCAACCACAGGAGCTATTCTTTACGCAGCACTAAATTACAATATCTCTGATGAGGGGTTAATTGTAGTAATTTCTCCGGATGATGCTTTTAAATATACAAGCTTTTATAAAGAGTTCCTCGAAATTGAATTAAAAACTCAAATTATAGAATATGACCTTACTGAATATGTATGTCCACTTTCGAAAATTAAGGCATCAGAACTTATTAATAATATGAAAAATGGTGAAACTATAAAAATTATTCTTGGAGATAAAGATTCTTTGCAAAGTGTGGCAAAAGAATTAAAAGAGAGAAATTTAAAATTTGAATTTAGAGAAGAAGCTAAAAATAGATACACACTCACAATTACAAAATAGAAAATTTACTCAATAAGGCTGACATTTAATTTTTTTGCTAATTTATAAAATAAGTTAAGGGGAAAACCAACAACATTAAAATAACAACCTTCAATTTTTTCAATAAAAATTCCTGCTTTTCCTTGAATGCCATATGCTCCTGCTTTGTCCATCGGTTCTCTACTTTTGATATACCAGTCAATCATTTTAGATGTAAGAGTAGTAAAATAAACTGTGCTTCGGACATAATCATTTACCCATTTTTTTTCCTCAATTTTTATTAGAGTAAGACCTGTATATACAAAATGTTTTTTACCACTTAAAAGCTTTAAAATTTCTCTTGCTTTTTCTTCATCATGAGGCTTTCCTAATAATTTATTATTTAAAACAACTATTGTATCTGCACCTATTACAATACCTGATGAAAAATTTTGCGCTGCCTTTTCAGCTTTTTGCTTAGAAAGTCTAAGAACATATTCGTGAGGCTTCTCTCCTTTTAGTCTTTTTTCTTCTATTTCCACAGGAAAAACAATAGGACAGATTCCTATACGGCTGAGAAGTTCTATTCTTCTTGGTGATTTTGAAGCTAAAATCCATTTCATTTTTTATCCTTTCTCTCGATGGAAAATTTAACATAAATATCAAAGAATTTAAACATTTAAACAGTTTCTTTAAATTTCCTGAACTTTAAAATTTAAAAATCAATTTAACAAATAGGAACTAGGAACAATTGAAAGAATGGAAATTTTAGATAGTTTTAATATAGATAAAAGAATATCTTTTTAAATTAAATTTATTTTTTTTGAAGATATTCAATAAATTTTTTGACCTGTTCTGCCTTAGGAGAAGTTGAATCTATTTCTAAATATTTCTGAAAATTCTCTAAGGCTTTCTCATTATTGCCTTTAGAAAGATATGCTAAACCTAATTGATAGTAAGAATCCACAAAATCACTCTTCACAATAAGGCTTTGTTCATAATATTCAATAGCCTTATCAATTTCACCATTATTATAAAAAATAGTTCCAATATTATATAAAACAATAGGATCACTGATATCTTCTTTATTAATCTGTTTGAAGATATCAATTGCTTTTTCATGCTCTTTCATTTCTATATAACAATTACCTAAAGAAATCAAAGCTTCAACATTTGTCGAATCTTTTTCTAACACTTTTTGGAAATATGTAGTAGCTGTCTCGTAATCTCCCTTTTTCATATAAGCATTTCCTATATTGATATTTATTTGATAAAGTTCAGGTCTCTTTTCTAAAATTTTTTGAAACTCCAGGATTGCCTCCTCATATTTTCCCTTAATATAAAGGCTGTTTCCCTTATCTAATTGGTCTAATAATTCCTTAGGAAACCCAGGCTCTTTAGCTTTCTTTAATACAATCTCAATATCTGGATTTCTTCTAAGTTCATAAACAGTAACACTAATTTTTTTAGGGAGATAACCTTCTTTTTCAAAGTCTATATACCAGAGACCATGCCTCAGCCAATTTGCAACCCATTTTCCTTTTTGATTAGTAATAATTTCAAAACCTGCCTCTGATTTTACATGATAAAGTTTAACTTTTACTCCAGGAATTCCAACGCCATTAGCATCTTTCACTGTGCCTTTAAGTCTACCTTTTCCTCTATAAACTTGAGGAAAGACTAAACTAATTAATAACAAAAAAGAAACAAAAAGGATAATAACTCTTTTCATTTCTTTCTCCCTCTTTATTATAATTTCCTTTGAGGGAAATTGCAATTTTATGTAAGCGTCCATAACAT
>Ga0209426_1001133_pt1 | contig 18789 bp, 14 predicted proteins | sample Deesub1362B_J571_FD_187697 | JGI IMG/M metagenome (GOLD analysis project Ga0209426, IMG submission 187697) | Deep oceanic, basalt-hosted subsurface ecosystem from Juan de Fuca Ridge flank, Pacific Ocean, CORK Borehole 1362B_J2.571 (SPAdes)... ...
CTTCAATTACATCCCTTTGAGGATGATTCTCTACATCATGTATATACCTCATAAGCCAATTATAACCACGAAAATAACTCCTAAGATAGATCTGACGCAATTTTAATCCTTTCCTTTTCCCTCAAGGGAGTCCAATATGTTTTTGAACTTTTGCAGTCAATGATACAATTCACATAGAAATTAGGGAAAGCTTTCAAATATCTTAAATGATTTCATTTCATAGAGATAAATAGTGGGAATAGCTTTTATGAAAATTCAATGATTCAAAATTCGAATTTTCTAAATCCCAAAACTGTTTAGGTTTTTGGTCATTATGATTTAGAATTTGTTTCGAATTTCGATATTCGAATTTCGGATTTATTTTATATGGAGGTGTAATCAATCTTGAATATTTGAGAGAAAAATAGCATCTCTATCGGGTTTTAAAAACCGAAATCTTATTTATATCAAAAGAGTGGGTCTTGCTTTTGAATTTAGATTATGCTACCCTATAAAAAAGGTAAGTAATGATTAAATTTGGGACTTCTGGGTGGCGGGGTATAATGGGGGAGGAATTTACTTTTCAAAATGTGAGATTTGCTGTTCAAGGAATTGCAAATTATCTCAGAAAAAAATATTCGGATAAGTCAATTTGTGTTATTGTTAATTATGATACACGCTTTCTTTCTGAAAGATTTGCAAGAGAGGCTGCAAAAGTTCTTTCTCATTCCCAGATAAAAGTTCTTTTTGCTAAAAGAGATGCTCCTTCCCAGGCTCTCTCTTATGAGATAATTAAAAGAAAGGCTCAGGCAGGAATAAATTTTACAGCTTCACATAATCCTCCGGAGTATAATGGTTTACATATTTTTACAGAAAAGGGTGCTCCTGCACCTGATGAGGTAACAACAGAAATAGAAAAGGAAATTTTTATTTTGAAACAGGAAAAGGGTTATTGTCCTTACTATCCAGAAACAGGAGTGATTGAAGAAATTGATCTTCAACCTAATTATTTAACTTTTCTTCAAGAAAAAATTGATTTTGATTTAATAAGAAATTCAGGGATTAAAATTGCAATTGATCCTCTGTATGGAGCAAGTAGAGAATATTTAGATGAAATACTTGAGGAAAATGGCTGTAAAGTTAAAGAAATTCATGGATATATAGACCCGTGTTTCGGAGGTATTGTACCTTCATGCAGTGAGGAGAATCTGAAGGAACTGGAAGACCTGGTTAGAAAATATAAATTTAATTTAGGCATTGCAACTGATGCAGATGGTGATCGTTTTGGAATAATTGATGAAGGAGGAATTTTTGTATCACCTAATCATATTATTGCTCTTTTATTAGAATATTTAATCGAAAGCAAAGGCTGGAGAGGCGGGGTAGTTCGTTCAGTAGCTACTACTCATTTAATAGATAGAATAGCTCAAAATTATGGTTTAAAAGTATATGAAACTCCAGTAGGTTTTAAGTATATTGCAGATTATTTCTTAAATAAGAAGGATATAATTCTTGGAGGAGAAGAAAGCGCATGTGTTACAATAAAGAATCATTTACCCAATAAGGATGGAATTTTGGTTGGTCTTTTAATAGCTGAAATGATAGCTTTCCGAAAGAAAAGCTTAAAAGTGCAACTTGAAGAATTATTTTCAAAATATGGTTGTAGGATTAATTTTCATAAAAACTTTAAATTAACTCCCCATACTAAAGAATCCCTCGAGCAGCTTATAAAGAATCCTCCGTCTCATCTAAATGGAAAAAAAGTTATTTCAATAGAAACAATAGATGGAGTAAAATTGATTCTTGAAAATGAAGATTGGTGTCTTCTTCGTTTCTCTGGAACAGAGCCAATAATAAGATGTTATGCGGAATCAAGTTCAAAGGAAGAGGTTGAAGAGATTATAAAGCTTGGATATAAACAGATATCAAGATGAGAAAGAAAAAAGTTAATTCATTCAAAAATAAGTTTTTTATTTGCTTAATAGGATTTTTTGTGTTAATTTTTCTGGTAACTTCTTTTTTTGGAGAAAAAGGCCTCATTGAAATATATAAGCTACGTAAGGAATATAAAAATTTACAGAAAGAAATTGAATTATTGAAAAAGGAGAAAAAATTATTGGAAGAGGAAATTAAAGAATTAGAGAGTAATCCAGAAGCTATTGAAGAAGAGGCTAGAATAAAATTGTGGCTTATTAAACCAGACGAAATAGTAATAGTATTTAAATAAATGGAAGCAAAATCTTATCCACCCTTTCAACATTTACTTGATGAATTGAATCCTGAACAAAGAGAAGCTGTAACTCATGGAGGTGGGCCCTTATTAGTTATTGCAGGAGCTGGAACAGGAAAAACAAAGGTTTTAACACATAGAATTGCTTATTTAATTGCTTCTAAAAAAGCAAGGCCCGAGGAAATTTTAGCTGTTACTTTCACTGAAAAAGCTGCTTCTGAAATGGAAGAAAGAGTAGATATTCTTATTCCTTACTCTTATTCCTTTGTAGAAATAAGCACTTTTAATTCATTTGGAGAGAAGATATTAAGAGACTATGCTATTGAAGTGGGGTATCCATCTAATTTTAAACTTCTTGATGATGTTGAACAATTGATTTTTTTTAGAGAAAATCTTTTTAAATTTCCTCTTGATTATTATAGACCTTTGAGTAATCCAACAAAGCACATTGAAGAATTAGTGGAAGTGATTAAAAGACTAAAACAGGAAGATATTCTACCTGAGGAATATCTTTGTTATGCTGAGAAATTATATAAAAATGCAGGGAATGAAATTGAAAGAGAGGAAGCAAAGAAGCACTTGGAAGTTGCTAAGGTATATGATACATATCAAAAACTATTAAAAGAGCAAGGAAAAATTGATTTTGAAGATCAGGTTTGCTTAGTTGTTAAACTTTTTCGGAATAGACCCTCTATTCTTAAGGAATTTCAGGAGAAATATAAATATATTTTGGTTGATGAATTTCAGGATACAAATTATATTCAATTTCAATTGCTCCAACTTTTGGCTGGAAAAAACAGAAACTTAACAGTAGTTGGAGATGATGATCAGAGTATTTACAAATTTAGAGGTGCAGCCATAACGAATATTTTAAATTTCATGGAAGTTTATCCTGATGGAAAAAAAATAATTCTCACAAAGAATTATCGTTCTCTTCAGCCTATTCTTGATTCAGCTTATAGATTGATTCAACATAACAATCCCAATAGACTCGAATATAAATATAAAATAAATAAGATCTTAGAAGCTGTAAGAAAGGAAGAATCTACTTCCACATCCAAACCCATTAATCTTCTTTTATTTGATACTTTATCCAATGAGGCAGATACAGTTGCAAAAATTATAGAAGAAAAATATGGTCAAGGATATAAATACAGTGATATTGCAATTCTTGTTAGAAAAAATGCTGATGCAGATCCTTATATGCGAGCATTAAATATGAAACAAATCCCATATAGATTCTCTGGGAGTAGAGGATTGTATTCTCAGTATGAAATTAAAATTTTAATTTCATTTATTAAGTCTGTAACTGATTTTGATGATAGTAAAAGTCTTTATTATTTAGCTCTATCAGAAGTTTATCAAACAGATCCATATGATTTAACCAAAATTTCAAATTACGCAGATAAAAAGAATAAATCCTTACATGAAGTTTTTAAAAGAATAGCTTATGAAAAAACACCTGTTAAAATTTCTCCTGAAACAGAAGTAACAGTGAGAAAGATATATCAGGATTTAGAATATTTTGTGAAATTATCTGCTTCAGAAAATGCAGGTAGAGTTTTGTATGAATTTTTACAAAAAACTGGATATTTAAAAAGACTTGTGGAGGAAGGTTCGGCTCGTTCAGAAGCTAAAATCAAAAATATGGCTCTTTTCTTTCAGAAAGTAAAAAACTTCAGTGATCTTACAGAGCATGACTCCCTTCAATCCTTCGCTAAATACTTGGAATTGCTTCAGGAAGTTGGAGATAATCCCTCTACAGCTGAAGCAGAACTTGATGAGGATGCTGTTAACATTTTAACTGTCCATAAAGCAAAAGGTCTTGAATTTCCAGTTGTTTTTATGGTGAGCTTAATAGCAGATCGTTTTCCAGGAAGGGAGAGAAGAGAGAAAATTCCGATTCCAAAGGAATTAATAAAGGAAAATTTACCAGAAAGAGAAAATTATTTAGAAGAAGAAAGAAGACTTTTCTATGTAGGTATGACAAGAGCTAAAAATGAGATTTTCTTTACTATGGCAAAGGATTATGGTTTGAAAAGACTAAAGAAAATAAGTCCTTTTGTTCTGGAAACCATGGACTTACCAAAACCTCCTGATAAAATTATCAAAGCTTCTGCTTTAGAAGAAATTGAGAGAAATGCTCCTGTGGAAGAGAAAGATAGAGCACCTATAATTCTTGAAAAGGAGATACTTACTTTAAGCTTTTTCCAAATTGAAGACTATTTAATTTGTCCTTTAAAATATAAATTTAAACATATTCTTAGAGTTCCTATTCTTCCTCATCATACAGTTGTTTTTGGAAGAGTTTTGCATAATGTTATACATTTTTATTTAAAACAGAGGAGAGCAGGAAAGAAAATTTCGGAGAAAGAATTATTAGAAGCATATAACAGATACTGGATTAATGAAGGATATTTAAGTCGTGAGCACGAGGAAATGAGATATGATGCAGGAAAGAGAGCGCTGCTCATGTTTTACCAGCGAGAGGAAAAATCATTTTCTATTCCTACTTATATTGAGAAAGAATTTAAATGGCAACTTGATAGTGTAAAATTAATAGGAAGATGGGATAGAATAGATTTTACAGAAAAAGGGGCAGTAATTATCGATTTTAAGGCTACTGAGGTCACAAATCAAAAAGAAGCTGATAAGAAAGCAAGAGAAAATCTTCAGCTCGATCTCTATGCATTAGCATTTGTAAATACCCAAAAAGAAAATTTACTTGAGACTCAACTTTATTTTCTTGAATCAGATATAATAGGACGGGCAGTAAAAGGACAGAAAGAGTTTGAAAGAGCAATGGAAAAAATCAGAATTACTGAACAAGGAATTAGAACCCAAAGTTATTCTCCAAAACCTGACTGGCATAATTGTCAACATTGCGAATACAGATCTATTTGTCCTTCCTCTTATGCTTACTAATCACTATTAAAAAATAATAAAGATTTACGAATTCCGATTTTTATTTTTCAAATTAATAAAGCCAGCATTTCACTATTTGATCATTTATTTCTCTTGAAGGAGGTTCCTTAAAAGAGCAAATTTCTTTTTTCATTAAACATCTTGGATGAAAAACACAACCTGAAGGTAGGTTTAAAAGATTGGGTACAGTCCCTGGAATTGTTTTTATTTTTACTTTTCTTTTCTCCCAAAAAGCTGGAAGAGAATCCCATAATGCTACAGTATATGGATGCTTAGGCTGATTTATTATATTTTCTTTTTCTCCAATTTCAATTAGCTGTCCAGCATACATTATGCCAATTTTATCAGCAATACTACTAACCAAACTTATATCATGCGAGATGAAGATTAAAGAAAGATTCATTTCTTCTTTTAAATTTAAAAGTAATTCTATTATTTCTCTTTCAGTAACCACATCTAATGCTGTTGTTGGCTCATCTGCTATTAATATTTTAGGTTTAGCTGCTAGTGCAATAGCAATGAGAACTCTTTGTCTCATTCCTCCACTTAATTGATGAGGGTAAACTTTATATCTTTTTTCAGGTTCAGGAAATTTTACTTTTTTGAGTAAACTAATCATTTCGTAAAAAGCATCATTTCTATTTAAATGAAAGTGATATCTTATTGTTTCCATTATTTGTTCTCCAATATTTAGAACAGGATTTAAAGCAGTCATTGGCTCTTGGAAAATCATAGAAATTTTCTTTCCTCTTATTTTTGTCATATCTTTTTCTCTGAGATTAATAAGATTTTTTCCTTCGAATAGAATCTCACCCCCAACTATTTTTGCTTTTTCAGGAAGAAGATTAATTAGTGAAAGAGATAGAATTGTTTTTCCAGAACCTGATTCTCCTACCAATGCAAAAATTTCATTTGATTGTAATAAAAAATTTACATTATTGACTGCTTTTAAGATCCCTTCTTTTAGAAAGAAATAAGTTTTTAAATTTCTAACTTTTAAAATAGTATTTTCAGATTTTTGACTCGAACAAGAATTATGAAAATAGAGGGATGACATTTCAGAAAATAATTGCTGGTTGATAATCCCCAAAAACTTCTCTTAAACTATTGGTAATTTCTCCAAGCGTAGCATAGGTTTTTACTGCATTAATTATATAAGGAATCAAATTTTCTTTTTTCTGAGCAAATTGTTTAAGCTCCTTTAATTTCTTTGCAACCATATTATTATCTCTTTTTCTTCTAATCCTTTCTAATCTTCTTTTTTGCATTATTTCTATTTCTGGTGGTATTTGATGTAGCTGGAGATGAATTTCTTCTGATTCTGATTGGAACTCATTTACACCAACTACAATTTCTTCTTTTTTTTCAATTTTTTTCTGAAAAGAATAAGCACTTTCCTGAATTTCCTTTTGGATAAAACCAGATTCTATCGCTTTTCTCATTCCTCCAATTTCTTCAATTTTTTTTAAATAATCCCACACTTTTTTTTCAATTTCGTCAGTTAAAGCTTCTATGAAATATGAACCTCCTAAAGGATCTATAGTATCAGCAACTCCACTTTCGTAAGCAATAATTTGTTGGGTTCTGAGAGCAATTTGGGCAGATTCCTCAGATGGAAGAGCTAAAGCTTCATCACGAGCATTGGTATGAAGAGATTGAGTTCCACCCAAAACAGCTGCCAATGCTTGAATTGTAACCCTTATAATATTATTATCTGGTTGTTGAGCAGTAAGAGTTACACCACTTGTCTGAGTATGAAATCTTAATTTACAAGAGCTTGGATTTTTAGCCTTAAATTTATTTTTCATAATTTTTGCCCAAATTCTTCGACCTGCTCTGAATTTTGCAATTTCTTCAAAGAAATTATTATGGGAAGAAAAGAAAAAGGAAATTCGAGGAGCAAAATCATCTACTTTTAAACCTTCTTTTATAGCTTCCTCTACATAAGTTATGGCATTTGCAAATGTAAAAGCTAATTCTTGGACAGCTGTTGCTCCTGCTTCTCTTATATGGTAACCACTTATGCTTATAAAATTCCATAAAGGTACATATTTATGGCAGAATGAGAAAATGTCTATTGTTAGTCTAAGAGAATGTTGAAGGGGAAAAATGTAAGTTCCTCGTGCAATATATTCTTTTAATATGTCATTTTGAATAGTACCTGATAATTTATTCCATGGTATACCTCTTTTTTCAGCTAAAGCCAGATACATGGCCAAGATAATCGAAGCTGTTGCATTTATGGTCATTGATACACTGACTTTATCAAGAGGAATATCCTTAAATAAAATTTCCATATCCTCAAGAGAATCCACAGCTACTCCTACTTTTCCAACTTCACCCTGAGCTAAAGGATTATCAGAATCAAGACCTATTTGTGTTGGAAGGTCAAAAGCAACAGATAAACCAGTTTGTCCTTGAGAAAGTAAATATTTATATCTTTGATTTGACTCCTCTGCAGTTCCAAAACCAGCATACTGCCGCATAGTCCATAATTTTCCTCTATACATAGTGGCCTGAACTCCTCGTGTAAATGGATATGCACCAGGATAACCAAGTTTTTCATGGTAATTAAAATCAGAAATATCCTCTTGAGTATAAAGTCTTTTTATCTCAATATTGGAGGATGTAAAAAATTTCTCTTTTCTTTCTTTTCTCTTTTTAAGAGTTGGATGAAGGATTTCTTTTTCCCACTTTTCTTTTTCAGAGTTACTCATTTTTTATGAAATTTAAGAATGCAGAATTACCAATGTATTTTGCATCTTTTCCAAGCATTTCCTCTATTCTCAAAAGCTGATTATATTTTGCTATTCTTTCACTTCGACTTAAAGAGCCTGTTTTTATTTGTCCAGTATTCAAACCAACTGCTGCATCAGCAAGAAATGTGTCTTCAGTTTCGCCAGAACGGTGTGAGAGAACAGTATTATATCCTGCGCTATGTGCAATATGTATTGTATTTATAGTCTCTGTTAATGTACCAATTTGATTAAATTTTACAAGAATTGAATTAGCTATACCCTTTTTAATTCCTTCTTTAAGCCGTTGAGGATTTGTTACAAAAATATCATCTCCAACTAATTGAATTCTGTTACCAAGTCTTTCAGTAAGTTTCTTCCATCCTTCCCAATCATCCTCTGCTAAGCCATCTTCTATAGAAATAATCGGATATTTATTGACTAAATTTATATAAAATTCAATTAATTGGTCAGAAGTTTTTTGGCTTTTATCCGACTTTTTAAAAATATATTTTCCATCTTCATATAATTCCGAAGCTGCAACATCAAGTGCTAAATAAACCTGTTTTCCTGGCTTATAACCTGCTTTTTCTATACTTTCCATTATAAATTCAATCGCTTGCTCATTTGATTTTAAATCAGGGGCAAATCCACCTTCATCTCCCACAGCTGTATTTAATCCTTTTTTCTTAAGAATAGCCTTTAAATTATGAAAAATCTCCACACTCATTCTCATAGCTTCTTTAAAGTTTTGAGCTTTTAAAGGGACGATCATGAACTCCTGTATGTCAATATTGTTATCTGCATGAGACCCTCCATTTAGAATATTGATTAAAGGGACAGGAAGCTTAGTTGCATTAATACCTCCAAGATACTGATAAAGAGGAACATTCAGTGCCTTAGCTGCTGTCTTTGCTACTGCTAATGAAACTGATAATATGGCATTTGCTCCCAGTTTTTGTTTATTTGGGGTTCCATCAAGTTCAATTAAAAATTCATCAATTGCTGTTTGATTTGTTATTTCCCACCCTATTAACTTTGGAGCAATAATTTCATTTACATTCTTAATTGCTTTTAAAACACCTTTTCCAAGATATCTATTTTTGTCTCCATCCCTGAGTTCTAAAGCTTCATATTTCCCTGTGGAAGCTCCTGAAGGCACTGCTGCTCTTGCACATGTTCCTGATTCAATTTCAATTTCTGTTTCAATTGTAGGATTACCTCTTGAGTCAAGAATTTCTCTTGCTCTAATTGATTTAATTCTCATTTGTTGCACCTCTTGATGGATTTTTCTTCTGTTTCTAAATTTAATTGGAAAAATTAAAATTATTTTGTTGGAATAACTTATTCTTTTTCCTCTTCTTCCTTTGCTTTTTTCTTTTCCACATACTCTTTTATTACTTCCACACCTTCGCGGGTTTTCTTTTTAATGGTTTCAATACCTTTCTCAGCTTCTTGAGCAATTTTTCCATAACCTTCTTTTATCTTTTCCCCGGTCTTTGCTGCAGAAGTACTAATTTTTTCTCGTAGTTCTCTACCACTTGTTGGAGCAAATAATAATCCAAGAATTGCTCCAGTAACTGTTCCTAAGAGAAAAGCTAAGGTTGTCTCAAGTATTCTCGAATTTTTATTATTGTTGCTCATTTTTTTCCTCCCTTTTTTCTTTTTTTATATAATTGCCATCCAACATTGATTAATGGAAAGAAAGCACTTATATAGCGAGTTGATGGTTTTAATAATCTTTTTGATATAAACCATGCTATTTCTGAAATATCGGTTAAGGCTTTTTTTGAGGTTTTTATTAAATCATCAAGTCCTTCAATTTGAGACTTAACCAATTTTTCTGTTTCCTCAAAATTAGAAATAAGCTTCCTTGTTTCAGTTAGAACTTCCTCTGCTCTTTTTGCTGTTTCTTTGAGTTGCCGAATAGTTGGAATTAAATAAACTAAAAATGCTACAACGGCAATTGTTAATATAAGAAATAAAAGTTGATTTAGTGTTAAAGTCATGTAAAAAAAATAAAATAAAAGCTGATGTTTGTCAATCTTTTATTTTTTGACATTTAAAGATTTATTATTTTAAAATTAAATGATAAGAAAACCACAGAGAATACAAATGATAAAAAAATCTGAAGCACGAAATTCGAAATACGAAACAAAATCAAATGACCAAAATACAAGATTCGAGACGAGAACACTATGAAATTGAAGGATTTAAAGAATATTGTTTTTGAAAATTTAGTATTTGGATTTTGGATTTGTTTAGGATTTCGATATTCGGATTTCGAATTTATCAAAGGAGACCTCTGTGGTTAAATTTGACAATAATATCATAAGGAGGAAGGAATGAGGGGAATTAAAAGATTCTTAATCGCCTTTTTTGTTATTTTCTTTCTGTTTTCTTTAACTTATTCACAGGAAAAACAATCTAAGTTTTTAACCATTAAGGATATTCTGGAGATTAAAGGTTTAAGTGATACTCAGATTTCTCCTGATGGAAAGTGGATATTATATGTTGTGTCAGTAGCTGATTTTGAGCAAAATTTATATAATTCTGATATATGGAGAATATCCATAAAGGGAAGAGATCCTTTAAAAATGACTAATAGCCCTAAAAGAGATTATTTTCCTCGCTGGTCACCTGATGGAAAGAAAATTGCTTTTCTCTCAGATAGAGATGGTAAGACACAGATTTGGATTATAAACCCTTTTGGAGGAGAGGCAGAAAAATTAACTAATTCAAAGACAGGGGTTAAGAGTTTTAAATGGTTTCCAGATGGAAAGAGAATTGCTTATTTAGCATCAGACCCGCCAACAGAAGAAGAGGAGAAAAAGAAAAAAGAAAAAGATGGTGCATATGTTGTAGATGAAAATTTTAAAATGACACATATTTGGATTATTGATTTAGAAAATAAAAAGGAAAATAAAATTACTGATGGAAATTTTGATATTATTTCCTTCTCAATTTCTCCGGATGGAAAAGAAATTGTTTTCTCTTCCCGTCCAACTCCAAAAGTTCCTGATTATTATAATGCTGATATATTTATAATTTCAAGTATAGGAGGAGAAATAAAAGAACTTATAGTGAGAAAAGGGCTTGATACAAATCCTATTTGGTCACCAGATGGGAAGAAAATTGCATTTATTTCAAATGAAGGAGGTGATTGGATTTCAAATACATATATTTGTATAGTGGATTTGGATACTAAGGAAATAAAAAATATTTCAAAAGATTTTGATGAGAGAGTTCGTGAATTCTGGTGGGATATTACAGGGAAATTTATATATTTTGAAGCAAATAAAAGAATTTATCGTCATTTATTCCGTGTGTCTGTTGATGATGGCAGGGTGATCCAAATAACCCCAGATGATGCTTATTATTCATCGTTCAGTTTTAATAAGGATTTTAATTTAATTAGTTTTATAAAACAGGATCCACTTTCTCCTCCAGATGTTTATATTTCCTTCCTTAAAAAATTTAAACCCAATAAACTTACTGAAGTTAATCCTCAATTAAAAGATTTTACTTTAGGTAAAACTGAAATAATACACTGGAGGAGCAAGGATGGTAAAGAAATGGAAGGTCTGTTGGTGAAGCCAATTAATTATGACTCAAATAAAAAGTATCCTCTACTTACCATAGTTCATGGAGGTCCGGCGGGTGTATTCAGTTATCGATTTCTTCCGAGGAGAAGTGCTTATCCAATTCAGACTTTTGCAGGATTAGGGTATGCAGTTTTTATGCCGAATCCTCGAGGAAGTGGAGGTTATGGTGAAAAATTTCGCAGAGCTAATTTCAGAGATTGGGGTGGTATGGACTATGAGGATATTATGAGTGGAATAGACTACTTGATTGAAAAAGGTATTGCAGATTCTGATAAGTTGGGGATTATGGGCTGGTCCTATGGAGGGTATATGACTTCATGGGTGATTACTCAAACAGATAGATTTAAAGCTGCTTCGGTTGGTGCTGGTGTAACTAATCTTTTTAGCATGTATGGCCAGACAGATATCCCAGAATTTATGGAATGTTATTTTGGGTCACAGCCTTGGCAGGATAGTGAAGTATATGAAAATCATTCTGCAATGTACTTTATTAGTAAGGCAAAAACTCCAACTCTTATTCAGCATGGGGAAAAAGATATTAGAGTTCCTCTTCCCCAAGGACAGGAACTTTATCTTGGACTTAAGAAAAACAATGTTCCTGTGAAATTTGTCATTTATCCACGTCAGCCACATGGTATAAGAGAACCAAAATTACAAAAAGATTCAATGGAAAGAAATATAAAATGGTTTAACAAGTGGATACTTAATAAAAATGAAAAATAAAAATTGTAAATCGCAAGTTTTAATTTTAAGTTGTGGTTTTTATATTTTCGTTTTAAGTTTTTTAGTTTCATTGAAAGGAGGAGGTAAAAATTGAAATTATTAACCAAATTAGCTAAGGCTTTTGTTGCTGGAGAAACTTCAGATGAAGCAATGAAGGCTGTGAAAAAACTAAATGAGAAAAATATCACAGCCACACTTGATGTATTGGGTGAAAATGTTACAAATAGGAAAGAGGCTGATAGAGCGGTTCAGGCCTATCTAAATCTTCTTGATACAATTAATGAAGCTGGAGTTAAATCTCATGTTTCTCTTAAATTGACCCAGATGGGCCTTGATATAGAGGATGAATATTGCTATCAGAATATGGTTAAGATTGTTAAAAAAGTCAAAGAATATAAAAATTTTGTTAGAATTGACATGGAAGGTTCAGCTTATACTCAAAGAACCTTAGATATATTTTATCGTCTCCATGATGAATTTGATGATTCTGTAGGAATTGTTATTCAAGCTTATCTTTTCAGGAGTGAAAAGGATATCGAAGATCTAAACAAGATAAAAGCAAGAGTTCGTTTATGTAAAGGTGCTTATAAAGAACCCTCCTCCATTGCTTACAAAAAAATGAAAGATATTCGCAAGAATTTTATCAGATTAGCGAGCATGCTTTTTTCAAATGGTAATTATCCTGCAATAGCAACGCATGATGATTATCTAATTGAATGGACTAAGAATTTTGTTAGAGAAAAAGGTATTCCTAATAATAAATTTGAATTTCAAATGCTTTATGGAATTAGGACAAAAACCCAGGAGAGATTAGCAAAGGAGGGATATAATATTCGAATTTATGTACCATTCGGCACTCATTGGTTACCTTATTTTTATAGAAGATTAAGAGAAAGAAAAGAAAATGTCTGGTTTGTAGTTAAAAATTTATTTAAAAAATAAATGATCAAAAAATTCTAAATCACAAATAAACTAAAAAGTAAAATCTAAAAATGAAAAACACAACTAAAAACTAACGCTAATAGTGAAAAAATAATTTTAAATTTTTAGTTGTAATTTTTAGATTTTCATTTTAAGTTTTTAGTTTTATACGGAGGTGAAAATAAAAATGAAATTTCTTTCTTTAAAAAGGCATTTATTGAATTTAATTGTCATTCTTTTAATAGTTTTTAATTTTTGCTTGGCGGAAAAAGCAGATGAGTTTGAGCTGACAATTGACAATATTATGGAAGGACCAAAATTGGTAGGGATTTCGCCTTCCAATATAATATGGCTTCCTGATAGTTCAAGAGTTTATTTTAGATGGAAAAAGCCTGATGAGGAAAAAGTAGGAATTTATTATATTTTGAAGAAAGGAGAGAAGCCAATAAAAGTAAAGGATGAGCTAAAAGGAGAAGCAATACTTAGAGGAGAATTTTCTTCTGATGGAAATAAAGTAGTTTTTTCAAGAAATGGAGATATTTATATTTATGATTTAAAAAAGGATAAAATATACTGCATTGTCCAAACACCTTTTCCAAACTATGAAACTTTTCCTCATTTTACTCAAGATTCAAGAAAAATATATTTCAAAAAGGATAATAATCTTTTTCTTTTAAGTCTTGAAACTGGTATGTTAAAACAATTAACTAATTTTCTTCCCAGAAAAGAAAAAAAGAAACTTACTCCAAGCCAGGAATGGCTTACTAAACAGCAAAGAGAACTATTCGAAGTTTTTAAACACAGGGAAAAGGAAGCTTTGACACTAGAAAAGAGGACTAAACAGGCTATTAAACCTTATTATTTAAATCCAAATGAATCTATTACATATTTTCAACTTTCTCCAGATGAAAATCATGTTTTATTTTTATTAGAAGAAAGAATTCGTGAAGCCCGTAAAACAATTGTGCCAAATTATATTACTATTTCAGGATATACTGAAAATATTTTTTCGAGAACAAAAGTTGGTGACATTTCGAAAAGAAGGAAGCTTGGGATATTAAAAGTTAAAACAGGAGAGATTATATGGCCAGATTATGGAATAAAAGATAAGGAACTTGAGCCAATATTTTATTTCTGGGGACACAGAATTAGAACAAATTTTTGGTCTAAAGATGGAAAAAAATGTTTGATTGCATGTAAGTCAATAGATTTTAAGGATAGATGGATTTTCTTGCTCGATCTTTTTACAGGAAAAACAAAAATTCTTGATCATTTACATGATCCTGCATGGGTTGGTTATTTGAGTTATGAATTTGGCTGGCTACCTGATAATGAATCTATTTATTTTACTTCAGAAAAGGATGGATTTGCACACCTTTATACAATTTCAATAAATGGAGGCAAAGCAAAACAATTAACTAAAGGAAAATTTGAGGTTTATTCTCCACGAGTTTCAAAAAATGGAGAATATTTTTACTTTACTTCTAATGAAGTACATCCAGGTGAAAGACACTTTTATATAATGTCTATAAATGGAGGGGAAAGAATTAAAATCACTTGTCTTGAAGGAAATAATCGAGTTTATCTCTCTCCAGATGAATCTACTTTAGCTATTCTTTATTCATATAGTAATAAACCTTGGGAACTTTATCTTCAGCCAAATCACCAAGGGGCCAAGGCTAAACAGATAACTCTTTCTACAACAGAAAAATTTCGCTCTTATTCCTGGATTGTTCCTGAGATTGTTCAGTTTACTGCAAGAGATGGGGCGAAAGTTTATGCTCGATTATATAAACCCAAAAATCCTAAGAAAAATAGTCCAGCAGTAATTTTCGTTCATGGTGCAGGATATTTACAGAATGCCCATAAATGGTGGAGTAGTTATTATAGAGAATATATGTTTCATCATTTTCTCATGGAACATGGTTATTATGTTTTAGATATAGATTACAGAGGAAGTGCTGGCTATGGTCGAGATTGGAGAACAGCTATTTATCGTCATATGGGAGGAAAAGATTTAACTGATCAGATAGATGGAGCTCGTTTTCTTGTAGAAAGATATGGGGTTGATTCCAAGAGAATTGGAATTTATGGAGGAAGTTATGGAGGATTTATAACATTAATGGCTATGTTTAAGACCCCTGATGTTTTTGTTGCTGGTGCTGCTTTAAGACCTGTTACTGATTGGGCTCATTATAGTCATGTTTATACAGGAGCAATTCTGAATCTACCCCAAGATGATGAGGAAGCTTATAAAAGAAGTTCTCCTATTTATTTTGCAGAGGGCTTAAAAAATCCTTTACTCATCTGTCATGGAGTTGTGGACACAAATGTTCATTTTCAAGATGTTGTTAGATTAGTTCAAAGATTAATTGAACTGAGAAAGGAAAATTGGGAATTGGCTATTTATCCTGTGGAAGGGCATGGTTTTAGAAATCCTTCAAGCTGGGCAGATGAATATAAGAGAATTTTTAAATTATTTGAGACTTATCTTAAGAAATAATTTTTCCTTCAGTGTTATAAGGAGTAACTTTACATATTTTAATTTCTTTTTCTTCCCCAATTTTTAAATAAGGGTAGGAAGAGATTTTTACCTTTATGTAGTTATACGTTAAAAATTCTGTGAAATCTTTACATTTTTTTATAATTATCCCTTTTAATGTTTTATTAATAAATTTATTTCTGAAATGAAAATTTTTTTCGAAAGATAATTTCCTGAGAACATTTGCTCTTTCTTTTTTAATTTTTCCATTAATTTGGGAAAAATTATAAGCAGGAGTTCCTGGACGAGGAGAAAAAGGAAAAACATGAAAATAGGCTAAAGGTGAGTCCTTTAAAAATTTATATGTCTCTTCGAATTCTCTCTCAGTTTCTCCAGGAAAACCCACAATAATGTCTGTTCCAAGAGAGGAATCAGGAGAAAGTTTGGAAAAAGTATTAAGAATTTCTGTATATTGTTCTGGAGTTGAGTCTCGATACATCTTTTTTAATATCTTTTTTGAACCTGATTGAAAAGAAAGATGAAAATGGGGAGCAATTATTGGTGAGGAAGCAAAATAACTAATTGTATGCAAATTGAGGAAACGAGGGTCTAAAGAACTCAATCTTAATTTATTTAATCCTTTAATATTTTCTAATTTTTTTAGTAATTCAAGGAGAGAGCTTTTTGGTTTTAAATCAAGGCCATAAGAACATAGATGAATTCCGCAAAGTACAATTTCTTTAAAACCATGATTTATATATTCTTTTATTTCTTTTTGAATGAATGAGAGGGGTTTACTTTTGCTTTTTCCTCTAACAAATGGAATAATGCAGAAAGAGCATTTATAATTACAGCCGTCCTGAATTTTAATAAAAGCTCTTGCCCGAAAATGCTTTATTCTTTCAATTGAAAAATTTCTTTCATTATAGAAATTTTTTATTAATATATCTGGAATTTCTTCTTTTTCTTTATTTTTAAAAATTGCCCATATTTCAGGCATTGCTCGGTAATGGTCATAAGCTCTTTCTACATAACATCCAGTTAGAACTATTTTTGCTTTAGGATTATTGCGAATTATTCTTCTTATTAATTTTCTCGCTTCCTGATCAGCTTTTGAAGTTAAAGTACAGGTATTTATTATAATTACATCACTTTTAATAAAGTCCTGTTCCCATTTCCATCCATAAGACTGTAATTTTTCTATCCATGTGGAAGCTTCTGCCTGATTTACTCTACAACCAAAATTTTCTACACTAAATCTCATTTTATTTTTTCCTTTATTTTTTTTGATTTTTCAATAACTTTTTCTGCAATGTTCTTACGATGTGCTATTAATTTCTTTTTTAATAATGAATTCTTTAAACTTAAAATTTGAATTGCTAAGAGAGCTGAATTAATTGCGCCTGATTTTCCAATTCCCATAGTTGCAACGGGAATTCCTTTTGGCATTTGAACAGTGGAGAGGAGGGAGTCTATTCCTCCTAAGTTTGAGCTTTCTACTGGTACTCCAATTACTGGTAGATGTGTATGGGCTGCTATAAAACCTGCTAAATGAGCCGCTCCACCAGCAAAGGCAATGAAAATCTCTACTCCTTTCTTTTCAGCTTTATTAATTAATTCAATTGTTCTTTGAGGTGTTCTATGGGCAGAAGTAATTTCAAGTAAAAATGGAATTTCAAAATCTTTTAATGTTTTTATGCATTCTTCTGCTATTGGGAAGTCTGAGTCGCTTCCAAGAAAAATTGCAACTTTTTCTTTCATTGTTCCTCCTTTCCTATATCTTTTCGATAGTGCATGCCTTCAAAATGAATGAAGGAAATTGCATCATATATATTGCTCATTGCTTCAGATAAACTTGAACCAGTGGAACATATATTCAGGACTCTTCCTCCACTGGTTACTATTTGTCCATCCAAAAATTTAGTTCCAGCATGAAATACCACTATATCCTTTAGATTTTCGACTTCTTCTAAACCTGAAATAGGTTTTTCAGTTTCATATTTTTCTGGATAACCACCTGATGTAAGAACAACGCATCCTGCAGGTTTTTCACTCCACTTAGCTTCTTTTTCTAATAGGCGTTCATCATAGGCTGATAAAAGAATTTCCAATAAATCACTTTCTAAGCGTAATACTTGAGGCTGAGTCTCTGGATCTCCAAATCTACAATTAAATTCAAGCACTTTTGGACCTTCAGAAGTAAGCATTAAACCAGCATAAAGAGTTCCCTTGAATTTTCTTCCTTCTTCAAGTAACCCACTTATTGTAGGATAAATTATTTTATCTACTATTTTTTGAAATGTTGATGAGTCTACAAAAGGAGAAGGAGATATAGCACCCATTCCACCTGTATTAGGCCCTTTATCGTCATCGTAAACTTTTTTATAATCCATTGTGGTTACCAAAGGTGAAATTCTCCTTCCATCCGTAATTACAATGAATGAAACCTCCCTTCCAGTAAGAAATTCTTCAACTACAATTCTCTCTCCTGATTTACCAAATTTTTTCTCTATCATTAATAAGTTAATTGCTTTTTCTGCTTCTTTACTATTCTTACAAATTAAGGCTCCTTTTCCACCTGCCAACCCATCAGCTTTTATCACAAGAGGGAAGGAAAAGCGTCCAGAGGAAATAATTTTTTTAGCTTCATTTGGAGAATTTGCAATTTCAAATTCAGGGGTGGGAATTTTATGTCTTTTCATGAATTCTTTTGCAAATACTTTACTTCCTTCTATTTCTGAGGCTTTTCTTGTAGGTCCAAATATTTTTAAATTTTTACTATCGAACTCATCAACAATACCAAGGGTTAAAGGAAGTTCAGGACCTACAACTGTGAAATCAATTTCTTTCTCGAGAGCAAATTTCGCAAGTTCTATAATATTACTTGGATCAAGAGAAATATTTGTTGCAATTTGTTCTGTTCCTGCATTTCCAGGTGCACAATATAATTCTTTACATAGGGGAATTTGATTTATTTTCCATGCCAAAGCATGTTCTCTTCCACCTGAGCCAATTACAAGAATTTTCATGATTTACTCCTACAAAAGTATTTTCAAGATTTATTGTGACAAAAAACTGAATTTAGAGTCAAGTTTTTGTAAGCGTCCATAACATATTGGACTGCTGAGAGTCTTTTATAAAGCAGTCTATATAATATCTTAAAGGCGCTAATTTGTTAAGACTTTTATG